>ERZ857972.318-NODE-318-length-50949-cov-42.454749_pt1 | contig 50949 bp, 52 predicted proteins | sample MGYA00519757_ERZ857972 | MGnify/ENA primary metagenome ERZ857972 (study PRJEB31778, sample SAMEA3449383) | human gut metagenome | biome: human gut; feature: human-associated habitat; material: faeces | place: United Kingdom | collected 2010/2012 ...
ATTGGCAACAAAAGTACAAAATCTAAAAATAGAAGATATACAAGACAAAATGAAAACAGATTATAAAAAAATAGATTCAAATTATGGTAATAGATTTACACCAAGTTATAAACAGTATCCAAGTATCTTAACAAAAGAGAAAGAACAAAAAATAACTGTTGGACAAAATACAACTACAGGAACAGAATTAGATTTTAGCGAACAAAAAACATTTGAAAATCAAACAGAAAGTAAACAAGCAGATACATTAGATGTAAAATATACATTTTGGTATAAAACAATGTCTGCAAATGACTTTGATGGAGAAAACAAAGAAATGTATTATAAATTATTTATAAATAATGGAAGTAATTACCCAACATATTGGATGTCATCTCGTTGCGTCGATGCTAACTCCGTTTTTGCTGACTTCTTTGTTCGCCGTGTGGATTCAGGCAATGTCAGCGCCAACTACTTGTGCTTTTCTCGCGGCTACGAGTACTCTTACGTCTATGCTTTCCGCCCATGTATAACTCTAAACTCTAATGTCCAAGTAACATCAGGAGATGGAAGTGAAAGCACCCCATTTGAAATAAAATAAAAATATGGAATTTTGATGATAATAAGAAAAACAACACACCAAGAAGGCCTTTGGACTTCTCGGGAAAACGCGAATAAAAATCAATAAGAAATGAGCATAATAAATATTGTTAAAAATATAAAACAGGTACATCCTGAACACATAATACTTATAAAAATAGGAAAATTTTATTATAGTTATAGTAAAGATGCGTATATTATTTCATATATTTTCGGATATAAATTAAAGAATATAGAAGAAAATATAAAAGTATGCGCATTTCCTGTTTTTATACTAAATAAAATAATGGCAAAATTGGAAGAAAATAAAATAAACTATATAATAATAGACAGACGAAATAATTACGAAGTAGATGAAAAATCCGATAATGGAAATTTAAATAAATATAATTTATATCTGGAAAAATCTAAAAAGTATATAAATAAAAAAAATAAAATAGAAGAAATTTATAATTATCTAATCTCTAATATAGAAAATGACACCAATAATGAATTAATAAAAAAAATAGAAAGTCAAATAAATGAGAGAAGAAAAATTTAAAATAATAAATTTTATTAGAGAATTAATTATAAATATAGATAAAAATTTAGACAATTTTCCAAAAAAGGATATAGAATTAAAAAATAGATTAAGAAATAATAGTTATGATTTATTAGAAATAGCATATAAAGCAAACAGTACAACACTAGTAGAAAAGAAAAAAGAATACTTGGAAGAAATTGTAGCGAAGATAAAAATAACTGATTTTTTATTAAATTTGTGCTATGATAAACAAATAATAAACTCAAAAAGATATATAAAATTTTCAACCAAAATTGATGACATATTAAAATATACTATAGGATGGATGAAAAAAATATAATAAAATAGGGCATATCTGAAAAGGTTGCGTCAATGCTAACTCCGATAATGCTAACTTCAATGTTCGCAATGTGAATTCAGGCAATGTCAACGCCAACAACTTGTACAATTCTAACGACAACGAGAACTCTAACGACTATGCTTTCCGCCCCTCATAGATTCTATACACTGTGGTTATGTAATTATAAATTACATAAGAGATAATATAGAAACAAGATATGTCCTTTAGTAAAAGAACTATAAAATAAAAATAGATAAATATATTTGTAAGTAAAAAATAAATTTGAAAGGGAGTATATTTTAGAACTGTTTTTAGTAGTAAGTAGAAATATTTACTACTTTTTGTTTTAGAATAAGATAGTATGAAAAGAAAAAATAATTTATATCAAGAAATTTGTAAAATAGAAAATATAATATCAGCATTTAATGAAGTATGTAGAAATACAAATAATTTTATTTTTCTAGGCAGAAATAGAAAAGGAAAGTATGCTAAATATAGAAACATAAAAAGAAAAATAAAGTATAGAAAACGTTTATATGAAGATGGAAAAATAGACCTAATGGGGTATATTAATACTATTAATTGTTATAGAAATCTAATTAAGAAAGTTGTTACAATTCACAGTCCATAAAATTATAACTTTAAATAAATTAATAGAAGATAAAAAATAAAAAAACACTTGTATATTCCCCAAATTTGTGATATAAATACTAATATAAAGAAATGCTACAGAAAGGCGGAATTTTTGTGGAAGAGAATTTAGAAAAAGAAACAAAAAAAGTACTAGTTGTAGACGACGAACAAGCAATAATCGACGTACTAGTATATAATTTACAAAAAGAAGGATATGAAACATTAGAAGCAACAGATGGTGTAACAGCAGTAAACATAGCATTAGAGCAAAAACCAGACTTAATGTTATTAGATATAATGTTACCAAAAATGGACGGACTAACAGTATGTAAAAGAGTAAAAAATTACTTAAATATACCAATATTAATGCTAACAGCCAAAGACGCAGAAATAGACAAAATAGTAGGTCTAGAATTAGGAGCAGACGACTACATAACAAAACCATTCAGTGTAAGAGAACTAATGGCAAGAGTAAAAGCAAATCTAAGAAAAAATGAAATATCAACAATAATAAAAGAAACAGAACAAGAAATGCCAAAAATGGAAGAAATAACAGATAGCATAATAAGAGTAAATGACCTAGAACTAGACCTAGATAGATTCGAGGTAAAAGTTAGAGGAAAAATAATTGACCTAACACTAAGAGAATTTGAAGTATTAAAATTCTTAGCAGCCCAACCAGGACAAGTAATAACAAGAGAGACACTATTAGAAAAAGTATGGGGATACGAATATTATGGAGATATAAGAACTGTAGATGTTACAGTAAGAAGAATAAGAGAAAAAATAGAAAAAGACACTTCAAGTCCAAAAATCCTAATAACAAAAAGAGGCGTTGGATATTATATAGCAACAAAATAAAAGAAATAGAAAGAATAAAAAGGCAAAAATAGCCAAAATATTCTTTCTATTTTTTATATTCTAGGAAAGTTATCATAGTATGATAACTTTCTGTAGAAGATAAATATGGCAGAAATTAGATTTTGTAGCAGTTTGCACTGCGTACAAAATCTTAATTCTGGTTTTTTGTTGAAATTTGTTGAAAAATGTGATTAAATAAAAGCGAAAAAATACAAATAAAAAATACAAATAAAAAAGGAAATTGATGAAAGATGAAAAGAGAAAATACAAGAAAAATAATGGTAGGAAATGTACAAATAGGAGGGCAAAATAAAGTAGTAATACAATCAATGTGCAACACAAAAACAAAAGATGTAACATCAACAGTAAAACAAATATTAGAATTAGAAAAAGCAGGATGTGAAATAATAAGAGTAGCATGTTTAGACATAGAAGATGCAAAAGCAATAAAACAAATAAAAGAACAAATACACATACCAATAGTTGCAGATATCCATTTTGACTATAGAATAGCACTAGAAGCAATTGAAGCAGGAGTAGACAAAGTACGAATTAATCCAGGGAATATAGGCTCAGAAGAAAGAGTAAAAATGGTTGTAGACAAATGCAAAGAAAAAAACATACCAATTAGAATAGGAGTAAATGCAGGCTCATTAGAAAAAGACTTGCTAGAAAAATATGATGGTAAACCCACTGCACAAGCAATGGTAGAAAGTGCAAGAAAACACGTAGAAATACTAGAAAAACTAGATTTCTATGATTATGCAATATCATTAAAAGCATCAAACTTAGACTTATGTATATCTGCATACGAAGAGGCCTCAAAAACATTTGACTGCCCATTACACTTAGGAATAACAGAAGCTGGAACAGAATTTAGTGGAACAATAAAATCAAGCATAGGACTTGGAATTTTACTAAGAGAAGGAATAGGAGATACACTTAGAGTATCGCTTTCAGACGACCCAATAAAAGAAATAAAAGTTGCCAAAGAAATTTTAAAAGACTGCAATTTATATAAAAATTCACCAACATTAGTGGCTTGCCCAACATGTGGAAGAACACAAATAGATTTAATCCCAATAGCAAAAGAAGTAGAAGAATTTTTACAAACAATAGAAGCCGACATAACAGTAGCAGTTATGGGATGTGCTGTAAATGGACCAGGAGAAGCCAGAAATGCAGATATAGGGATAGCCGGTGGCATAAAAGAAGGATTGCTATTCAAAAAAGGAGAAATAATCAGAAAAATACCACAAGATAAAATCGTAGAAGAATTGAAAAAAGAAATATTAGAAATGATAAAAAATAAATAAAAGGATTTACTTAAGAACAAAGCTAAAAAATTAAAGAAATTTCAGTTAAAAAAGAGAGGCGTTATAATGAAAATATTAATTGGAAAAACAGCCGGATTCTGTTATGGAGTAAAAAGAGCAGTAGAAGGAGCAGAAAACGAAATAAAAAATTCTAAAACACCAGTATATTGCTTAGGAGAAATAGTACATAACAAACAAGTTGTAGAAGACCTAAAAAATAAAGGAATTACATTTGTAGAAGATATAAATAGTGCAAAAGGAACAACAATAATAAGAGCACATGGAGTTCCAAAAGAAATTTATGAAAAAGCACAACAAAAAAATATAGAATTAAAAGACTATACATGTCCAAATGTTTTAAAAATACACAAAATAGCAGAAGAATATGCTAAAAAAGGATATTTTATAATTTTATGTGGTAGCAAAAAACATCCAGAAAACTTAGGAACAATAAGCCATTGCTCAAAAAATTCATACATAATAGAAAAAGAAGACGATGCACTAAAAGCATTAGAAAAACTTGAAAAAACAGAAATAAAGAAACTTTTAGTAATCTCGCAAACAACATATAGTTTAGAAAAATTTTATATTATAAGAGAAATAATTGAAAATGAACTTCCTAGAAACATAGAATTAGTTATAAAAAATACAATATGTGCAACAACAGAACAAAGACAAATTGAAACAAAAGAATTATCAAAAAGAGTAGATATGATAATAATAATAGGTGGAAAAAATAGTTCAAATACAAAAAAATTGTATGAAGTAGCACAAGAAAATTGTAAAAAAGCAGTATGTATAGAAGACTACAAAGAATTAGAAAAATTTCAAAATGAAATAAAAAAAGAAGAAAAAATAGGCATAATGGCAGGAGCATCAACACCACAAAAAAGCATAGAAGAAGTAGAAAAATATTTAAAGGGATTATAAAAGATAAACCGCAAAGTTCTAAAAATGTCGAATTTTGCGGTCAATTTTTTAAGAAAAAAACAAAATAATATTGACACAGATAAAATAAGATACTATAATCTAATTAAATTTTTTAAATCGTAATACATTTTAATTCAAAAATATTAGTTCTAATTCAAAATCCAATTTATTTAGCTAAAAAGGAGGTGGAAAAAAGTAAATGAACCGAAAATTTATATCAAATAGTAATTATGTATTCAGAAAAATACTAAATTCTGAAGAAAGTTTAAGCATTCTAAAAAATTTTATAGAAGCAATATTAAATATAAAAATAAAAGAAATAGAATTAAATCCATACTTAACAAAAAAAGAAAAATACTTGCCAAGTGAAGAAAAGTTTGGGATAGCTGACGTGAGAATAAAAACAAATGAAAACGAAGAAATGAACGTAGGAATCCAATTTATAGATGGAATATATGTACAAACAAAAATGCTTTTATACTATTCACAAATACATCTAAATCAACAAGAATATGATAGCAATAGAGAATTTGCTAAAACAATAACAATAAATTTATTGGACTTTAATTATTTTGCATCAAAGGAATGTGAAAAAACGATAAGAATAAAAACAAACCAAGGAGACATTCAGTTAGAAGAAATAGAAATGAAAGCAATAGAATTACCAAAATTTAGATGTTATGATAGAGAAAACATGACAGAAAGAGAACAATGGCTTCAATACCTAAAAGGATGTGATGAAAAAACACTAAAAAAAATAAAACAACAAAATGAATTTATAAGAGCATTAGACGAAAAAGCAGAAGATTATTGGATAAAAGAAAAAATGGAATAAAAAGAGGGATAAAATCCCTCTTAAAATTACATAAATATTAATTTATATTATAATTGCTTTAATGTTACTTTTACAACAGTACCTGCATCAACACTAGAACCTTTAGGTGGGTCTTGTGAAACAACAGTTCCTGTGCCTTCAACACTAATATTAAGGTTAGCATTTTTTAATTCGCTAGTTGCTTGGTATTTACTCTTTCCAGTTAAATCAGGAACAGTAGTAGATGTTCTTGTATCTTGGTCATATAACATAATGGTAGAACTTTTTTGTAAAGAAATTCCAGGCTTTGGAACTTGATCTTTAACTAAAGTATTGTTTTTATCATTAGAAGTAGATATTTTTACTTCAAAACCAGCATTTTTAAGAACTTTTTCAGCCTCAGCAATAGTTTTATTTCTAACCTCAGGTACAGTAATTAAATCTGCATCGTCAGAGGAATCAGCATTAGAAGGTATACCTAGTAAAGGTAAAATTTCAGTTAGCATTTGTGAAACTACAGGTCCAGCTAAAGTACCACCTTGGTGATTGCTTTTTGGAGGTTTATACAAATTAAGTAATAAAACAACCTGAGTATCTTCAACAGGTGAAATTGCAACATATGTAGCAACATAACCATCTATATCTTCTCTACCGGCTCTTGGTTCAGAAGTACCAGTTTTTCCACCAACAGTATAACCAGTAACTGCCCCTCTTTTACCAGTACCTTCCTCAACAACAGATTGCATCATTGATTTTACTTTTGAAGCAGTTTCAGTAGAAATAACTTGTCTAACTTCTTCAGTATCAATATTTGTAACAGCACCTGTATCAGTATTAGTAATAGATTTTACAATTCTAGGCTTCATTAGAACACCATTATTAGCAATAGCAGAAATTGCCGTAATCATTTGTAAAGGTGTAATACTAAAACGTTGCCCAAAAGAATAAGTTGCCCTTTCAACAGGTATTACAGTAGATTCTTCCTTAAAGATTGAATTGGCTTCACCAGGTAGGTCAATACCTGTTTTATCAAATAACCCAAAAGATTTATAATATTTATATAATGTTGCAGTACCAATTCTTGAACCTAATTGGATAAGAGCAGGGTTACATGAATTTTCCAATGCTTTTCTTAAAGATTGTGAACCATGTGAACCATCAGTTTTCCAACAACTTATTTTTACGCCATCTACTGTTTCTGAGCCAGAACAATGGAAATCTCCAGCAACATCTGTACCAGTAATATTTTCTTCCAAAGCAGTAGAAGCAGTAATCAATTTAAAAACAGAACCAGGTTCATATAATTCGGAAACAGCTTTATTAGACCACATTTTGTAAATAGCATTAGTTTTTTCCTCCGAATTTAACGAATCATATGTTTTTGCAAGATATGAATTTGGTGTAAAAGGACTATTTAAATCGTAATTTGGATAATTTGCCATTGCTAAAATATCACCAGTTTTAGGGTTCATAACAATACAACTTCCACCATTTTCAACATTGTTATTATCAACTGCTTGTTGTAAATATTTCTCAACTATTTTTTGAATATTCAAATCAATAGTAAGAGTTAAATCACTACCATCTTCTGCAGCAATATATGTTTCTTCTGTATTTGGAATCTCCTCTTGACTTGCACTTTTTGAACTTACAATTTTACCAGGTGTTCCAGACAAAACATCCTCCCACTTGTTCTCGATGCCAGATAAACCTTGATTATCACTACCACAAGAACCAAGAACTTGAGAAAGAACAGTTCCATTTGGATAATATCTCTTTGTATCTTCATCTATATTAATGCCATTAGTAACTTTGTTATCTTCCATCCATTTTTTTAACTGGTCAACTTTATCCTGTTCAACTTTTTTTGCGATGGTTTCCACCTTTGAATTGCTTGTGACTTTTTTCAAAGTTTCATCATAATCAAGTTGGAAAATGTCCGAAAAAGCCTTAGCAACTTTCTCTTTTAAAGCCTGAGTATTATCACTATTTTTTGAATCTTTAATTTTTTCAGGATTAATTGTTATTGTGTCAACAGAAGCACTTGTTGCAAGAGTTTGCCCATTAGAATCATATATGGCACCTCTTTTAGGACTTATTATTTGATTTATAGATTGCTGATTATATGCCATTTCTTTTAAATAAGTACCTTGTACAAATTGCAAAAATCCAATTCTTCCTATCAATATTGCTATAATTAAAATAATTACTATAAATATTGTTTTGATTTTTTTGGTATATATAAAGTTTTGAGATTTGAACTCCGTATTTATTTTTGTAACTTTTTTATCTATATTTTTTGTTTTTTTCGGTTTATTTTTTTTCTCCAATATTTTCACCACTCTTTTGTTTAAAATTATAACATTATTTTATATTAAACATGTCTAAAAATCAATAAAAATTTAAAAAGAAAGGAAAAAATTATGATATCAAATGTAAAAACAATATCTTTAATTGGAATAGAAGGTAATTTAGTAGAAGTACAAACAGACATAACAGGAGGCTTACCATCATTTGATATAGTTGGGTTGCCAGACACAAGTGTACGAGAATCAAAAGAAAGAATAAAATCTGCAATAAAAAATTCCAACATAGAATTACCAAGTAGAAGAATTATAATAAATTTAGCACCTGCAAGTACAAAAAAAGAAGGAACAAGTTATGACTTGCCAATGGCTATAGGAATATTGCTTGCACAAAATGAAATAATTAACAATAAATTAGAAAGCACCATATTTATAGGTGAACTTTCATTAGATGGGAAAATAAATAGAATAAATGGAGTATTACCTATGTGTATAGAAGCAATGAATTTAGGAATAAGAAGAGTAATATTGCCAAAAGCAAACGAAAGGGAAGCAGCAGTATTACAGGGATTAGAGATAATAGGAGTACGAAATTTACAAGAAGTAATAGATTATCTAAATGGAGATAAAAAAATAGAAAAAGTTCAAGTTGATATTCTAAAAATATTTAGTAAAAAGAAAAAAGAACAATTAGATTTTGCAGATGTAAAAGGTCAAGAAAATGTAAAAAGAGCCTTAGAAATAGCAGCGGCAGGTCGGACACAACTGCGTTCTTATTGGTTCACCTGGATGCGGCAAGACAATGATTTCAAAAAGAATACCAAGCATTTTACCAGATTTAACATTTGAAGAAGCATTAGAGGTAACAAAAATACACAGTATTTCTGGAATTTTGGATAATGATGTTGGAATAGTAACAACAAGGCCATTTAGAAGCCCACATCATACAATATCGCCAACATCAATGATAGGAGGAGGAAGAAATCCAATACCTGGTGAAATAAGTTTAGCACACAATGGAGTTCTATTTTTAGACGAGTTACCAGAATTTAATAGGGCAACATTAGAAGTGTTAAGAGGACCACTAGAAGACAAAAAAGTATCAATATCAAGATTATATTCAAAGGTGGAATATCCAGCAAACTTCATGCTTGTAGCAAGTATGAATCCGTGTCCATGTGGATATTATGGAAGTGAAGAAAAAAACTGCAATTGCACAGAAACATCAATTCAAAAATATTTAAACAGAATTAGTGGACCATTGCTAGACAGAATAGACTTACATGTTGAAGTAAAACCAGTGAAATATCAAAAATTGAACTCTAATATAAGACCAGAAAAATCTGCAAAAATAAAACAGAGAGTAAATAATGCTAGAAGAATTCAATACTTAAGATATAAAAATACAGGAATATATTCAAATGCAGAACTTACACCACAAATGCTTGAAAAATATTGCCAAATTGATGAGCAGTCAAAGAAAATATTAGAACAGGCTTTTAATAAATTAGGACTGAGTGCAAGGGCATATTCTAAAATTTTAAAGGTTGCGAGAACAATTGCAGATTTAGAGAAAAAAGAAAATATTGAAAAACAACATATTTTAGAAGCTATTCAATATAGAAATTTAGATAGAAAATATGGAGATAAATTTTAAACATACAACTACCAATGAAAAAACAACACACAATATTTTTAGAAACTATGAATGTAAAGGTTTAAAAAAGTATAAAAAATTTAAACAGATGGAGATGAAGTTATATGGAAATAGATATTGAGAACCAAAGATATCCAGAGCAATTAAAAAATATAAAAAATCCACCGAAAAAAATATATGCAAAAGGAAACATAGAATTATTAAAAACAAAACGGAATATCAATAATTGGTTCAAGAACACCATCAAAATATGGCAAAAAAATGACAAAAAAATTTGCAACTGAACTTAGCCAATATGGATTAACAATTATAAGCGGAATGGCAGAAGGAATAGATGGAATAGCACATAGTGCAACCTTAGAAGCATATGGAAAAACAATAGCAGTTTTGCCATGTGGATTTAAAAATATATTCCCAGAAAATAATATAAAATTATATGAGCAAATATTGGAAAATGATGGACTTGTTATAAGTGAATATGAAGAAAATGAAAAAGCAGAATACAATTATTTTTTAGAAAGAAACAGAATTGTAGCAGGACTATCAATAGGAACATTGGTGGTGGAAGGGGGATATAGAAGTGGAACAAGTGTAACGGCACGACTTGCTAAAGAACAAGAAAAAAATGTATTTTGCATTCCGTCAAGTTTAGAAAACTCAAAAGGTATAACGCCTAATAAATTGATACAAGAGGGAGCATTTTTGGTAACAAATGTAGAGGATATTATAGAAAATTATCCTGAATTGGATTTAATAAAAGCAGAAGTACAAAAAGAGAAAAATGTGAAACCAGAATTTAAGGAAATTTATGATATTTTAAATTATGATGAACCAATACATATTAATGAAATCGCTAAAAAATTGAATTTGTCAATTAGTGAAATAAATACAAAATTAATGATGCTTGAACTTGAAGAAAAAATTGTGTCACTTCCGGGAAATAATTATAAAAAATGCTAAAAATATAAGGTGCAAAAATGGACCTAGGAGGAATGAAAAAATGAAATTACATATAAAAAAAGAGTTTGGTAATACAGGTGAAGATATAGCAACTGAATATTTAGAAAAGCAAGGATATATAATTTTAGAACGAAATTTTTATTGCAAACAGGGTGAAATTGATATAATTGCTAAAGATAAAAATGAAGTTGTTTTTGTGGAGGTGAAAAGTAGGAGTGATGTTGGATATGGTCTTCCATCAGAAGCGGTAACAAAACAAAAGATTAAACATTTGTGCAGAACTGCTAGATATTTTTTGTATAAAAATAAGATGTTTAATGAGTTTATTAGGTTTGATGTTGTGGAAATATTAATAAAAAGTGGAAAGTTTAATGTAAATCATATAAAACAGATAATATAGGTTACAATTTACAGTCTATAAAATTATTATGTAAAATATCAATAAAATCTTGAATATAAACAAAATTATTGGTATAATAACCAACAAGGTACGTTTTAATTCGACTTTCGAATAAAAGACACGAACCACAAAAATAAAAAAAGAAAGGACACCAAATGGAAAATATATTAGAAGAAACAAGATTTATAATGAAAAAATACAACATAAGAGCAAACAAAAATCTTGGACAAAACTTTTTAATAAATGAAGAAGTAGTAAAAAACATAGTAGGATGTAGCAACATAGAAAAAGAAGACCTAGTAATAGAAATAGGACCAGGGCTAGGAACACTAACAAAATACTTACTAGAAAAAGCAGGAAAAGTAATATGTATAGAACTAGACACAAAAATGTTACAAATACTAGAAGACAGATTCTCATTATACAATAATTTTGAATTAATAAACAATGATGTACTAAAAGTAGATTTAAAAAATATAATAGAAAAAGAAAAAACAGAAGGCAAAATAAAAAATGTAAAAATAGTAGCAAATTTACCATATTACATAACAACACCAATAATAATGAAACTATTAGAAGAAGAGTTAGAACTAGAAAGCATAACAGTAATGATACAAAAAGAAGTAGCAGACAGACTAATAGCAACACCCGGAGAAAAAAATACAGGAGCAATAACATATTCTGTATATTATTATGCAGATTCAGAGGCAATAATGGAAGTTCCAAACAGTTCATTTATACCCGAACCAGAAGTAACATCAAAAGTAATAAAATTAAATATAAGAAAAGAACCTACTGTTAAACCAAAAGACAAAGAAAAAATGTTCAAAATAATAAAATACGCGTTTATGCAAAAAAGAAAAACATTACTAAATTCACTAACAAATAACGGTGTATTCAAAAACAAAACACAAGGAACAGAAATTTTAAACTCTTTGGGAATAAAGGAAAACGTAAGACCAGAAGAATTGACATTAGAACAATTTGAAAAAATATCAAATATTTTATAAAAATACTTAAAAATAAAAATCAAATATGTTATAATAAAAATGAAGTGAAAAATATGTAAGGAGGTTAGGATGAATCAAATATTAGTAACAGAAAAATTATATATAACGCCAGAATTAAAAAGAAAAAAGAAAATATATAAATTTTATTTCATATTATCAGTATTTATAGTATTAATTCTAACATCATTTTACATATATGCCGAATATGACAGAAACAAAAGTGCAGAAGTTTCACAACAATTATTAGACGACATGAATAAAACACTAGAGGGAACAACAGAAGATACAACAATAGCACAAGATGATGTTTTATTAGTAGTACTTAATGGAACAAAAGAAGAAACACAACAAGAAGAGCAACAAAATCAACAAGAACAACAATCAAGTGTAACAACTGCAAACAACAAAGCAGAATGGAAAACATCTGCAGCAGGATACAAATATAAAATTATAGCAACAGTAGAAGTACCAAAGATCAGTTTAAAATACACGGTTGTTCAAGGGCAATCAGGAAGCATAGAAGAAACAGAATCACTATTAAAAAGTTCACCTGTAAAATACCATGGATATGATCCAAACGAAGTTGGGAATTTCTGTATAGTAGGACATAATTACAGAAACTCAAAATTCTTTAGCAAAGTTCCTAATTTAACAGTAGGAGATACAGTAAAATTAACAGACTTAACAGGTAGAACAATAAATTATGAAGTATATGATAAACATACAGTAGACCCAAGTGACACAAAGGACACAACACAATTGACTGGAGGAAGAAAAGAATTAACGTTAATTACATGTACAGATGATAGTAAATTAAGAGTAATTGTAAGATGTAAAGAAGTAAAATAAAGGTAAAAATGTAGTCACAAATAGATATTCCCTTTCATATAATAAAATAAAATTATTATATGAGGGGGATTTTTCTTGGCAAAAATATTAGTTTTTAATAATGATACAGATAGAATGGAAACATATTATAGAGGCGAAGCAGAGCCTATGCCATATAATACGAATGGAACATTAAAAGTTAGAGAATTTAGAGGCTCTAGCAAATCAAACATATTATGGACAACAAAAAGGACAATGCAAAGTTGGAATAGCCAAAGATATATTTTTGGGGCACCAATACCAGTAGGATTTGCATTTAAGAGGCCATATGAAGGTGGACATGGAAACCAAAGCCAACATTATGCAGGAGTTGCATTTGATGTTGGCCAAACTTTAAGTCCAACACAAAGAACAAGGTTATGGAGTTCTGCTAAAAATTCAGGAGTATGGTATTATGTGGAACCAATAAGTTTGACACCAACATGGGTACATTTTGATAAAAGATTTGGAACACCTGCATGTTCAACAGGAGGGTTTCCACAATTAAAAAGAGGAAGTTTAAGCAATTATGTTTGTATTGCACAAGATGATTTAAATACCTTAGGATTTAGAACAAATGGACTTGATGGAATATTTGGAGCAGCGACACAAACTGCTGTAATTAATTATCAAAAGTCAAAAGGGTTAACAGCAGATGGAATTGTTGGATGTAATACTTGGCGTTCTTTACAAGAAGCGGTTGTTGGCACAGGCCCTACAAGTACAACAATAAACTGATAATATAGAATTTTGGTATTTTTATTTGATTACAAAATCAAAAAAAGCATGATTATTCAAAAATAAATAATCACGCTTTTTTTATATATTAGGAAAGTTATAAAACGTTCCTAATATAAAATTACATTATTCTGCATCCATATCTGTTTCTGCAATTGTTTTTGCTACATTATAGATTAATTTTTGTTTCTCTGGAGAAACGCTTTTAATTAAATCTGTAAATTCTTTATCTAAGTAATTTTCTGAACTGCTAGAAGCTCCGTTTAATAGGTAACCTTCTGAAACATCTAATAAATCACATAATTGATTTAGTCTTTTTAAGTTAATATGTGAATTACCTCTTTCAACTCTACTTAGGAAAGCAACAGAAATATCAATTTTATCTGCTAAATCTTCTTGTGTCATATTTTTTGCAAGTCTTGCTTGTTTTATTCTAGAACCGATTACACTGTAATCAATAGCCATTTTTTTCACCTTCTTTCATTTCGCTAGTTCATATTATCGAAATTTATAACAATAATATATCATTTAACTTATAAGTTTTGAAGTAACTGAAGACGAAAAATAAACTAATAAATCAAATAAGAGGCAAATAAACTGAAAAATAGACAAAAATACTATAAACATAATCAAAAAATAGAGAAATTACAAGTAAATAAGAATAAAACAGATATAAAATAAGCAAAATATGGAAAAATCAACATTAAAAAGTAGAAAAAACAGAAAAAAAAGTCAAACAAGGTATACATAATTTGAAAATGAAAAGAATATATAGTATAATAAAAAATGTTCGCGTCAAAAAAGGAGAGTGGAGTATATTAGTATAAAAAAATTAAAATTTTATACCAAAGAAACAATAAAATTTTTCAACATAGCATTAATAGCAATTGGTTTTATAATCGCGATAATATTAATAAAATACAAACCAATGTATGAAGTTAAAATAGAAGGAACAACTATAGGATATGTAGAAAATAAAAAATCATTAAACGAAAAAATACAGGAAAATGTGGAAAACTATAGTAAAGAAAATATTGAAAGTGCAGAATTAACTGCAAAACCAGAATATGAATTAAAATTAGTGAACAAGTCACAAGATGAAAATGAAGACGAAGTAATAATAGCATTACAAAATGAATTAGAAATAACTTACAAATATTATGAAATAGCGTCAAATAATGAAGTGATTGAAAATGTTAAAGATGAAGAAACTGCAGAAAAATTAGTAAATGAAATAAAAGAATTATCAAATAATGAAGTAGAATTAACAATAAATGAAAAAACAACAAAAGCAATAGAAGAAATTCAAATTGATGATTTAGAGGTTGCAAAAGAAAATACAGTAGAAAAATTAAATATTGATACAACAGAATCAATAGCAGACATAAATGGAATAAAAGTAGCAACATTGCCAGTAACAGGAACAATATCATCAAGATATGGAGTTAGTAGCAAAATAAGAGTATCAACACATACAGGACTTGATATTGCGGCAACTACAGGAACTCCAATAAAAGTTGTAGCAGATGGAACGATTACATTTGCGGCATATAGAGGTTCTTATGGATACCTTGTAAAAGTAGACCATGGAAATGGGGTAGAAACTTGGTATGGACATACGAGTAAAATGCTTGTAAAAGAGGGTCAGGCAGTAAAAGCAGGTGATACAATTGCATTAGTTGGAAGCACAGGAAATTCAACAGGTCCACATTTGCATTTTGAAGTAAGGATTAATGGAGAGCATGTAAATCCACAAAAATATTTATATAATTAAAAGTTTTGATAGAAAAGTCAAAAAATGTCGAAAATTGCGATAAAAAGTACAACAAAATGTACAAAAAAACATTGCAATTATCGACATTTTATGATATTATAAATTCACTTTCAAATTAGAAAGTTTTAAAATTCGATAAAAAATTTAAATTCAAAAATCAAAAAGTCCAAATCCGGACAAAAACATCATCCAAAAATCAATTAAAAAATCAATTCAAAAATCAATTCAAAAATCCAGTTCATGGATAAATTTAAATTTTGAAAAAAACAGGAGGTGATAGAAAATTTTTCAAGAAATATATTTACCTCAAAATAAATATTGACAAAATTTAAAATACAGATTATAATAAAGGAGAAGATGCCATATGGTAATATTTACATACAAAGACTATATAAAACAAAAAGAATATGATAAAGCACTTTTTGGATTATGGAACACTATCCAAAAAAATAAGAATCCAGAAGTATATAAAAGCAATTTATGTGTAAGTGTAATGGAAGATAAAGAAGAATACATTCTATGTTCAGGTGAAGATATTGAAGAAGAAAACAAAGAAAAAATTACAAAAAATAAAGTAAACCATGAACACGACAAAATATTTAGAACAGTGTTAAGCAAAAAAATAGATTTAGCAAAATTTTTAAACAAATTTTTAAGTTTAAAAATAAAGACAGAAGAACTTGAAAAATATAACAATAGTTATATAAATCAAAGATTTAAAAATCGAGAAGCAGACGTTGTTTACAGAATAAAAAATCAAAATATATTTTTATTAATAGAACATCAAACAAAGATTGACAAGAAAATGCCAATCAGGTTATTAGAATATAGTACAGAAATTATGGAAAGTGCTATAGAAGATAAAAAATACAAAACAGAACCAAGGGTAATACCAATAGTATTATATACAGGAAAAGCAAAATGGAATGTTAATGAAGACACAAAAGTTAGTCAACAATTATTTGAAAAAGTAAAAATAATAGATGGAAAATTCAATTTAATTGACATTAATAATTTTAGCGAAGAAGAATTTATAGAAGATGATATATTTATAACAAAAATGATGTTAGTAGAAAAGTGTAAAGATACCGAGAAAATAGCAGAAACACTTTATAAAATTACAAAAATAATAAAAGAAGAAGACAAAACAACATTCAAAAAAATTATAAAAGAAATATGGGCAGAAAAAATAGGTACAGAGAATACAAATAAAATATTAAAAAAATTAGATGAAGGAGATGATTGTATGCTAGCAGTAATTGAAATGATAAGAGAGGAAAACCAAAGGTACATTAATATTGGAAGAAAAGAGGGCAGAAAAGAAGGAAAAGTACAACAAATTCAGGAAATAGTACAAAAAATGTTAAATAAAAAAATGACAGAAGACATAATTCAAGAAGTAACAGGATTAAAAAAAGAAGAAATAGACAAAATAAAACAAGAGACGCTTTAATTTAAAAAAATCAGTTGACAAATTCTTCTAATAATATATAATAAAATAGGATAAAATAATACCAAGGAGGAAGTCTTATGGCAGAAAATTTAGAAGAAGAAAAAATACAAAAGATGATAGACGAATTAGTTGCAAAAGCCAAAAAAGCATCAGAAGAATACTTAAAACTAGACCAAGAACAAATAAATAACATTGTAAAAGCAATGTCAATGGCAGGACTAGAGCATCATATGGAACTAGCAAAAATGGCAGTAGAAGAAACAGGCAGAGGAATATATGAAGACAAAATAACAAAGAATATGTTTGCAACAGAATATATATACCACAGTATCAAAAATGAAAAAACTGTTGGAGTAATAAACGAAAATGACGAAGAAGGATATCTAGAAATAGCAGAACCAGTGGGAATAATTGCAGGGGTAACACCAGTAACAAACCCAACATCAACAACAATGTTCAAATCAATAATATCTGCAAAAACTAGAAATGTAATAATATTTGGATTCCATCCATCTGCACAAAAATGCAGTTCAGAAGCGGCAAGAATTTTAAGAGATGCGGCAGTTCAAGCAGGAGCACCAGAAAACTGCATATTATGGATAGAAGAACCATCAATAACAGCAACAAGATTATTAATGAACCACCCAGATGTAAACTTAATATTAGCAACAGGAGGAACAGGAATGGTACGTTCTGCATATTCATGTGGAAAACCGGCACTAGGAGTAGGACCAGGAAATGTACCATGTTATATAGACAAAACTGCAAAATTAAAAACATCAGTAAATGATTTAGTACTATCAAAATCATTTGACAATGGAATGATATGTGCATCAGAACAAGCAGTTTTAGTTGATAAAGACATATATAAAGAATTTGAAAAATTAATGAGAGAATCTGGAAGCTACTTTGTAAATCCAGAAGAAAAACAAAAATTACAAAATTCAATGTTTGAATATACAGAAGAATATGGATACAAACTAAAATCACACGTGCCAGGTCAATCTCCATATACAATTGCAAAAGAAGCGGGATTTGAAATACCAGAAGACACAAAAGTAATAGTTGTATATGAAGAAGGAATTGGTAGAGAATATCCATTTTCAAAAGAAAAATTAAGTCCAGTTTTAACATATTACATTGTTGAAAATGAAGAAGAAGGAATTGCAAAAGCAGAGAGGCTACTAGAATTTGGAGGACTTGGACATTCTGCAGCAATTCACAGTGAAAACCAAGACACAATTTTAAAATTTTCAGAAACTTTAAAAGCAGGAAGAATAATAGTAAACTCACCATCAACACATGGAGCAATAGGAGACATTTATAACACAAATATGCCATCACTAACATTAGGATGTGGCTCATTTGGAAAAAATTCAACAACAGCAAATGTGTCATCAGTAAACTTAATAAATATAAAAAGAGTTGCGAAAAGGAGAGTTAATATGCAATGGTTTAAAGTTCCAGAAAAAATATATTTTGAAGCAGGTTCAATAGCATACTTAGAAAAAATGCCAGATATAGAAAGAGCCTTTATAGTAACAGACCAAGGAATGGTCAAATTAGGATATGTAGATAAAATCTTATATCATTTAAGAAAAAGGCAACAATATGTACATTCAGAAATATTTAGTGATGTAGAGCCAGACCCATCATTTGATACAATAAAAAAAGGTGTAGAACAAATGAATAGTTTTAAACCTGATGTGATAATTGCAATTGGTGGAGGAAGTCCAATGGACGCTGCAAAAGGAATGTGGCTATTTTATGAACATCCAGAGGCAGATATTGAAGGATTAAAATTAAAATTTATGGACATTAGAAAACGTACTTATAAATTTCCTAAATTAGGGGAAAAAGCAAAAATGGTAGCAATACCAACAACATCAGGAACAGGTTCAGAAGTAACATCATTTGCAGTAATTACAGATAAAGAAAAAGATAGAAAATATCCACTTGCAGATTATGAATTAACACCAGATGTTGCAATAGTAGACCCAGACCTAGTTATGAGTCTTCCAAAATCTGTAACAGCAGATACTGGAATGGATGTACTAACACATGCATTAGAAGCATATGTATCAAATATGGCATCAGACTATACAGATGGTTTAGCAGAAAAAGCAGTTGAATTAGTAATTAATTATTTAGAAAAAGCATATAATGATGGAAGTGATAAGCTAGCAAGAGAAAAAATGCATAATGCAAGTACAATTGCAGGAATGGCATTTACAAATGCATTTTTAGGAGTGAGCCACTCAATTGCACATAAAATAGGTGCAGAGTTCCATTTGCCACATGGTAGAATAAATGCAATATTATTACCATATGTTGTAAAATACAATGGAAGCAAACCATCAAAATTCGTGTCATTCCCTAAATATGAATACTATATTGCAGACGAAAAATATAGCAATTTAGCAAAAAAATTAGGGTTAAAAGCAGACACAGTAGAAGAGGGTGTAAATAGTTTAGTAGAGAAAATAAAGGGATTAAATGAAAGTTTAAATATTCCAAAATCTTTTAAAGAGGCAGGAATTGACGAAAAAGAATTTTTGGCAAAAATTGATATTCTTGCAGACAGAGCATTTGAAGATCAATGTACAACAGCAAACCCAAGAGTTCCATTAGTTTCAGAAATAAAACAAATACTATTAGATAGTTATTATGGGAAATAAGGTGATAAGGTGAAAATAACAGATAGAATAAAAAAATTTATGAATAGAAACAATCCAGAATTAATAGCAGGAAATGTGGCAGAAGCATATTTGGAAAGAAAAGAAAATAAAGAAAAAGACCCAATGGACCATACAGCAGAAGATATAATGAAAATATTAAAAGCACATCCAGATATAGAAAGAGCAATACTTGCAAATATATTAGAAAATGAAAAAATACCAGACAGAATATTTGAAAAGGTTGCAACAAGAATTTCAAAGGACGAAGAAATACCAGACAGTGTAATACCAGAAGCAGTGGACAGGGCAGATGCAAGTATATCAATTGAATCTATTAATAATATATTAGAAAATGGAGAAGTAAATGCAAGAGATAGAATTCAATTAATAAAACAAGTAGAAGACACAACAAGTAAAAAAGAAGGAGTCAAAAGTGAATTAAAAAGACTATATAAAGACTGTGAACAAAAAAAAGATGCGGAAGTTACAGAAAGAATAGAAGAGATAGTATCTATTTTGGATAAAAAAGATATTGATGAAGATGTAAAAGGATGGATGCAAACAGTAATTGCTAAAAAGATGGCAGAAAATTTCTATAGTGACACAAAACAAGGAACAAAAATATTTACATTTACAAAAATTGAACCAATAGAGAATATGATAGAAAAAGATTTAGCAACAGATGTAGAAAAAGAATATAAAAAATTAGAAGGAGAGAACAAACCTAAAAAAGGGAGATTTAGCAAAGAAGAGTTTGAAACACAACTATATAGAGAATTAGGAAAGCAAATTGGAATAAGGTATGAAGACACAGGAGTATTTATAGTACCTCAATCAGATAATATAAGGAAGATGAACGAAGAGCAAAAAAATAAATTTATAAAATCAATACAAACGTATTCTAGGAAGCAATTGACAAAAGATGAAATAATAGATATTGATGAACAAATAAGAGGAGTGTCTGAAAATTCACAAATAAAGGAAAACGAAATAATAAAAACAATAAAAGAACTTCCAAAAGATGGTAAAAATGATAAAATTGATATGATGACAGAAATTCTAAAAAAACCGAAAATGTATGAAACAATAAAACAATTACAAGAAAGTGGACTATTAGAAAAAATTGAAGATATGCCAACACAAAAAAGAAAAGAAACTATAAACATAGTAAACAATGCAGTAAAAAACAGAAATAAATATAAGATTGCTACAAAAACACCAAAAACAAATGGTGCAAAATTTAGCGGAAATCCAACATCAATAGAATATGAAGAGAGATAAATATAATTTTATCTTTCTTTTTTTTGTGTATGAAAAAACCAAAAATCTTTTTCACACAAAATTTACAAAAAAAATAACATTTGGGAATAATATAAAATTAAAATACCCATATAATAAATATGAAAAATATGGTGAAATAAAATTGAAAATTAAATAATAATCAATTAAAAAACACCAAAGAAAGGTGGAAAACCAAATGAAAGCAAACAAAGAATTGCAAAAAATTGAAAATATAATGGAGATAGAAATACCGATAGATACAAAAAGCAAAGAATTTGAAAAAGTAATGTTTATATATCAAGTAGCACTAAGGGAAATAAGTACAAAACTAGAAATATTAAAAGACGAATTTAAATTATTTTACGAATATGACTTAATAGACCACATAAACACAAGAATAAAATCACCGGAAAGTATAACAAAGAAAATGAAAGACAAAAGTTTACAATATACATACAAGGAAATGATTAAAAACATTAATGATATTGCAGGAATAAGAGCAATCTGCCCAATTCAAAAGGATATATACTCAATTAGAAATTTAATTACAAAAATACCAGGAGTAAAAGTACTGAAAGAAAAAGACTATGTGAAAAATCCGAAAAAGAGTGGATATTCAAGTTATCATATGATTTTGGAAATTCCAATTACATTGTCACAAAATTTGATATATGTAAAAGTTGAACTTCAAATAAGAACATTAGCAATGGACTTCTGGGCAAGTATTGAACACAAAATGAAATATAAACCAGATAAAGAAGTTACAAAATCAACATCGAAAGAACTTGTACAATGTGCTAAAATGGTAAATAAATTAGATAATAAAATGATGATTTTAAATACATAATTAACATAAAACTTGAAAATAAATATAAATTGTATTATAATATAGATAATTGAAGTGTATCAAGGATAGCTATAACCAAAGGAGGAAGACAGATGAAAAAAATTAATTTAGCTATTCGGGGCGGAGGAGTAAAAGTCCCGGCTATAGGAGTTATGAAGACATTAGAGGAAGAGCAGATAGAAATATCTGGATATTCCGGCACCAGTATTGGCGCTATAATTGCCACATTAGGTGCAATTGAAACCCATGCAGACGAAATACTGACACAGGTACAAAAGTATGTAGTTCAGTATTCAGATGCTAGCAAGTTAAAAGGAGGCCAAGGCAGTCGAATAATCGAAGATACAGTAAATGAATACTGTGACAACATGAAGTTTAAAAATTTATCTAAAGAACTGTACATTGTTGCAAATCAAGGAAGTTTACTGTTTCCAAAAGAATTCGTATTTAGCAAAAAAACAACCCCTGAAGTAACATTAGGAGAGGCATGCAGAGCAAGTTGTAGCTTTCCGATTGCATATGAACATTATCACATGAAAATAAATGGAAAGAATTACAAATTCTGGGATGGAGGCATGTGTACTAATCCTATAATTCCATCAGATGGATTTACGGTATTAGCAACCTTTAAAAAGGAAAAGGAAAACCTGAAATCCAGATATGTCAATGCATGGAAAGCGCCAGAAACACAGGCAGACTTCGTAATAAAACCCAATGTATATATGGGGACCTTTGGTACTCCGGAGGACATTGCAGAAGCAGCAAAGATAGGATATGTTTTTGCAAAAAAAAGAATGGAGGAATTACTCCGTTTAATAAGATAAAACACAGGGTGGACAAAGGCAAAACTTTTTCCACCCCATGTTTTTGCAAAAATGTATTAGAAAGTAAAAGCATATAACAAAACAATAATTTTTAAAAAACTAAGAAGGATTTATGTAAAATAGGTCGAATATTATATATAAGTATGTTTATTTGAAAGAAAGAGAGGAAAAATGGCAAGATATAGTGAAGAGATATTAAACGAAATAAGACAATCAAACGACATAGTAGATGTCATATCACAATATGTGCACTTAAAAAGAAGCGGAAGAAACTATTTTGGACTATGTCCATTCCACAACGAAAAATCACCTTCTTTTTCAGTCTCACCAGATAAACAAATATTCCACTGCTTTGGATGTGGAGTTGGAGGAAACGTAATAACATTTGTATCACAAATAGAAGGACTAAACTTTGTAGAAACAGTACAAATGTTAGCAGAAAGAGCAAACATACAACTACCAACACTACAAAACAATGGAGACACACAAAGAGAGATACTAAAAGACAAAGTATACAAAGTAAATGAATTCACAGCAGAATACTACCATCAAAATTTATACAAACCACAAGCCAAAATGGCACAAGAATATGTAAAAAAAAGACAACTAACAAACGAAACATTAAAATCATTTAGAATTGGATTCTCAGGCAAATTTGACGAACTATATCAAGAGTTAAAAAAACAAGGATTCCAAGAACAAGAAATATTAGAATCAGGTTTAGTCAATAAAAATGAAAGAGGTCAATACATAGACAGATACAGAAACAGATTAATGTTTCCAATATGTGATGCACGAGGAAGAGTAATAGCATTTGGAGGAAGAGTATTAGATGACTCAAAACCAAAATACATAAACTCACCAGAAAATATAGTATATAGCAAAGGAAGACATTTATTTGGACTAAATGTTGCAAAAAAAGGAGACACAAAGAAAATATTAATAGTAGAAGGTTATATGGATGTAATCTCACTACATCAAAGAGGAATAACAAATGTCGTAGCATCACTTGGAACAGCCTTAACCGAACAACAAGGATGGTTGCTAAGAAAAAATTCAGAACAAATAATATTAAGTTTTGACTCTGACGAAGCAGGAATAAAAGCAAAATTAAGGTCAATAGAAATATTGCAAAATATGGGATGTGACCTAAGAGTATTGCAATTAGAAGGAGCCAAAGATCCAGACGAATACATATTAAAATATGGAAATATGCGTTTTCAAAATGCAGTAGACAAAGCATTTTCAGTAGTTGAATTTAAAGTAAAAATACTAAAAAAAGAGTTGAATTTAGACAATACTAACGACAAAATAAAATTCTTAAATGAAATTGCAAAATTGATTTCAAAAGTAGACAACACAATGGAAAGAGAAGTATATATTGAAAAAATTGCAAAAGAATATGATATTTCAAAAGAAGCGATTTATGCAGAAGTTAATAAACTAACATATAAAAATGTCAAAACAGAAAAAGTGTTAGAAAGACCAAAGCCAGTTGTAACACATAAAAAGGTAGAAACAAAGGAAGTATCAGAAGCAATAAGAAGAAGAGAAAATACAATAATTTCAATATTACTAACAGGAGATTTATCAATATATGAAATAATAAAACAAAATATAAAACCGGAAGATTTTCAAGATGAAATAAATCAAAAAATAGCCAAAAAGTTGTATGAAGAATTTGAAAAAGGAAATAGTAATATAAATGGAATAATAGACAATTTAGACCAAGACCAACAAAATCAAATTACAATGATAATGGCCGAGGACTATGAAATAGAAGACTTAGAAAAAGCCATAGACGATATAATTCAAGCATATAAAAGGGACAAGTTAAACAATAGAAAACTTGAAATATTAGAAAAATTAGAACAAACTTCGAATATCGAAGAAAAAAGGGAATTAGAAAAAGAGTTAAGTAATATAATAATTACGTTAGCCAGAATTAAGTAGGGGGTAAATTCATGTCTAATAAAAAAGAAGAAAATTTAGAAGAAGTAAAAAAAGTTGAAGAAGCAAAAGAAACAAAAGTAACAAAAGCAAAAACAAAAAAAGAACCAGAAAATAAAGAAAAAACAGACAAAGAAAAAATAAATAACATCATAAAAGAAGCAAAAGAAAATGGAAAAATGACATACAGTGATTTAGCAACAAAATTAAATGATGTAAATCCAGAAAAAATGGATGAAGTATTTGATGAATTCGAAAAAGGTGGAATAGACTTATTACCAGATGACTTTGACGAAGAACCAAACATCGAAGACTTAAAAGAAGTAGAGGAATTAAAACTAGATGAAATTACAGACACAAGCTATGAAGGAATAAGTGTAGATGACCCAGTAAGAATGTATTTAAGAGAAATAGGAAAAATACCGTTATTAACATTTGACGAAGAACTAGAACTTGCAAAAAGAATTTTAGAGGGAGACGAAGAAGCAAAACAAAAATTAGCCGAATCAAACCTAAGACTTGTTGTAAGTATTGCTAAAAAATATGTTGGTAGAGGAATGCTATTCCTAGACCTAATACAAGAAGGAAACATGGGACTTATAAAAGCAGTAGAAAAGTTTGATTATACAAAAGGATTTAAATTTAGTACTTATGCAACATGGTGGATAAGACAAGCAATAACAAGAGCAATTGCAGACCAAGCAAGAACAATAAGAATTCCAGTTCATATGGTAGAAACAATAAACAAATTAATAAGAACATCAAGAAACTTATTACAACAAATGGGTAGAGAACCAACCCCAGAAGAAATAGCAAAAGAAATGGAAATCCCAGTTGAAAAAGTAGTAGAAATTCAAAAAATTGCACAAGACCCAGTATCACTAGAAACACCAATTGGAGAAGAAGAAGATAGTCACTTAGGAGACTTTATACAAGACGAAGATAGCCCAGCACCACATGATGCAGCATCATATACACTTCTAAAAGAACAATTAGAAGAAGTAATGAACACATTAACACCAAGAGAAGCAAAAGTATTAAAATTAAGATTTGGACTAGAAGACGGAAAATCTAGAACACTTGAAGAAGTAGGAAAAGAATTTAACGTAACTCGTGAAAGAATAAGACAAATAGAAGCAAAAGCATTAAGAAAATTAAGACACCCTAGTAGAAGTAAAAAATTAAGAGACTATATGGGATAAAAATTGGCAATATAGACTCGCTTTTTGACAAAAATAAGTTGCCAAAAGGTGAGTCTTATTAGCAATTTTAGAAAGGATAAGATTAAATATGGAAAACATAAGAAGTTTTGTAGAATCAATAAAAGAAATACAAATGACTCAAATAATAGATATATTAATTGCAATATTAATATACATATTATTTAGATGTTTAAGTAGGAGTTTAGCATATTTTACAGTAAAAATATTTAAACCAAAAACCAAAAATAAAAAGGCAATAAAAAATAATGCATTTTATACACCACTAAAAGTGTTTTATATTATACTAGGTCTATATTTAGCATTATTATTTATAAGACAACCACTAAATACAGGAGCGTGGATAAATAATTGGGTAGACCAGTTATTTAAAATATCATTTATCATATTAGCTGCAAATGGAATTGCAAATAGTCTTACAACAAACAACAAAATGGTAAATAGACTAAAAGACAAAATGAATCCAGAAGTAGAAGACTCAATGCTAAAATTCATATTAAAATCAATTAGAGTTTTAGTATATGTAGTTGCAGGATTTATGATAATAACAGATTTAGGATTTAACCTAAATGGCTTAGTTGCAGGACTAGGAATAGGAAGTGTTGTAATAACACTTGCAGCACAAGACACAGCAAAAAATTTATTTGGTGGATTAGTAATATTTTTAGACAAACCATTTGTGGTTGGAGATTGGATAGAAGTAGATAAATACGAAGGAACAGTAGAAGATATTACATTTAGAAGTACAAGAGTTAGAACATTTGAAAACTCTGTAGTAAACATACCAAACGCAGTTATTGCAAATGACTCAATAATAAATTGGAGTAGAATGGAAAAAAGAAGAAATAAAGTAAATCTATGTTTAGACTTAGACACTCCGCTAGAAAAAGTACAAATAGTTCAAAAAAGAATAAAAGAATTATTAGTACAACATGACGACGTAATTGATGATACAATAATAGTTAGATTTGATAATATAACAGATAACGGAATGAATTTAATGGTTTGTAGTTACACAAATTCATTAGATTATGCAAGTTTCTTAGAAGAAAAAGAAAAAATCAATTTTAAAATTATGCAAATTTTAAGAGAAGAAAATGTAGAATTGGCATATGATACAAAGACAGTATTTGTAAAAAAATAAAAGGTGGATGGCAATAATCAAAACGAAGGGAGAAAGAGTATGAATAAATGCATATTAATTGTAGATGACGAATCAAGAATGAGAAAATTAATAAAAGACTTTTTAGCAGTAAAAGGATTTTGCATACTAGAAGCAGAAGACGGAGAAAAAGCACTACAAGTATATGAAGAAAACTCACAAAAAATAGACTTAATATTATTAGATGTAATGATGCCAAAACTTGACGGGTGGTCTGTATTAAGACAAATAAGACAAACATCAAAAGTGCCAATAATAATGCTAACAGCAAGAGGAGAAGAACAAGACGAACTATTTGGATTTGAACTAGGAGTTGATGAATACATATCAAAACCATTTAGCCCTAAAATATTAGTAGCCAGAGTAGAAGCCATACTAAAAAGAACACAAGGAGATACAAAAGAAGTAAAAGACTATGGCGGAATTGAAATAGACAAAGAAGGAAGAACAGTAACAGTAGATGGAAAGGTACTAGAACTAAGTTTAAGAGAATATGAACTATTGGTATATTTAGTAGAAAACGAAAACATAGCACTATCAAGAGATAAAATTCTAAACAATGTGTGGAATTACGACTATTATGGAGACTCAAGAACAATAGATAGTCATATAAAAAAAATCAGACATAAATTAGGAAAAAGAGGAAAATACATAAAAACAATGAGAGGCGTGGGATATAAATTTGAAGTTAAATAAAATAAAAGATGTACTATCATCTGTAAAAGTAAAACTATTTTTATCACTAAGCATAACAGTATTACTAATTATACTATTTATGATATTAGTAAACAATTTTGCCCTAGAACAATTCTACTTATACAAAAAACAGATTACATTAAAAACAGTATATGAATCAATAAACGAATACTATAAAAAACAAAACAGAGACGATGACATACAAACAGAACTGGAAAAATTATCAATAAAAAACAATTTTGATATTTTAATAAAAGACAATAACGGAATAAACCTATACACAACAAACAAAAACTTCTCAACAGTAATTGGAAGCATAAACGATATATTAGACAAAGCAAATGATGGAAAAGAAATAGAATCAAACGATAATTTCAAAATAAAACAACAAAGGGATACTAAAAATGGACTATCATATATGATGCTTTCTGGAAAATTAGAAAATGGATATTTTTTATATATACGTATACCACTAAACTCAATAAAAGACAGTGTTAGCATATCAAACAATTTTCTATTGATGATGGCAGGATTTACCATATTAATAGCTTCAATCATGGTAACAATAGTATCAAGAAAATTCACAGAGCCAATACTTGAACTAAACAACATTGCTAAAAAAATGTCAAACTTAGACTTTAGCCAAAAATACCAGGTAACAAATGCTAAAGACGAAATAAATGACTTAGGAAGAAGTATAAACACCATGTCAGACAAACTGGAAAGAACAATAAAACAACTAAGAAGTAGTAACTCACAACTAGAAAGAGATATAGAAGAAAAATCAAAAATAGATGAAATGAGAAAAACATTTATATCAGATGTGTCACACGAATTAAAAACGCCAATAGCATTAATACAAGGATATAGCGAGGGACTACTAGAAAATGTCAATAGTGATGAAGAAAGTAGAAAATTCTATGCAGAAGTCATTTTAGACGAAACAAATAAAATGGATAAATTAGTAAAACAATTACTAGAATTAATGAAATTAGAATATGGAAAAAGAGAATTTAACAATAAAGAATTTGATATAGTAGAACTTGAAAAAGAAGTTATTAGAAAAACAAATGTAATGATAGAAGAAAAACATGCAGAAATAAAATTTGACGAAACTAAAGATATATCTGTATTTGCAGATGATTTCTATATAGAACAAGTATTAACAAATTACTTAACAAATGCTATAAAAAATGTTAAAGAAATGTATGGAGAAAAATATATAAAAATTTCAAATGAAATTCTAGAAGAAGAAAATAAAGTTTGCATTAAGGTATTTAATACAGGAGAGAATATTTCAGAAGAAAATCTAAATAGAATTTGGAATAGATTTTATAAGGCAGACGAATCCAGACATAGAGAAGATGGAGGAACAGGAATAGGTCTTGCTTTTGTAAAAGCCATAATGGGAAATTATGATAATAAATATGGAGTAAAAAATTTAGAAAATGGCGTAGAATTTTACTTTGAATTAGATTTGAGACAAAGGGGATAACCTAATGTCTCAATTTTTTGTCGAACAGTGTCGAAAATTGCGATGAAAAGTTAGAGTTCCTAAGAAAAAACTATTTACAAAATGAAAAAAATGTAGTATTATAAATATAGTTTTTAATCAAACAGCACAAAGTGCTTTAAAAATCTTATATTTTTTCGAAAAAATTTCAAGTAAACGAAACTGAATAATGGAGGTGTATGATCAAAATGAATGACTAAGTATACAACACGACATATTAATATTGCAAGTCTTTTAATAACTATTATTATCTTTTTTATAACCCAACAATATAAAACACCAACAATACCAATGAATACACAGAAAATAGAAAAATTGTTTAAAAAAGACTTAATTTTAGTAGAATTGAAGTCAAACAATATTAATCAAGACACAAAAGAAAACGAAAAGGATACACAAAATTTTGGACTTACAGAAGAAGAAAAAAATAGAAACGAAAGAATTGAAAAAGCACAATGGAAAATAACAATTCCCAAAATATCTCTTAAAGCAGAAATATCTGAAGGCACAAGTAAAGAAATAATGGATAAATTTGTTGGTCATTTTGAAGAGACAACAAAAACAAGTGGTAATGTAGGGCTTGCGGCACATAATAGAGGGTATGCTGTAAATTATTTTGCAAATATCAAGCAATTAGTTGAAGTAGACAAAATAATATATAAATATTATGAATTTGAAGAAACTTATATTGTAACAGAAAACAAAATAATAAAAGATACAGATTGGGAGCCATTAGAAGATACGGAAAAAGACAAAATAACATTAATCACATGCGTAGAAAATGAACCAGAATACAGAAGATGTGTACAAGCAACAAAAGAATAATTGTATAAGAAAATATTATCATACCTTTTTATATAAAATTATATTATTAATTTTTGTCAATATTATTTATTAGTAAGTTTATTTATAATTTATTTTTATTTAAATTGCCCACTTTAAGTGGGCAATTTTTTTATATTCTAGGAAAGTTATCATAGTATGATAACTTTCTGTAGAAGATAAATATGGCAGAAATTAGATTTTGTAGCAGTTTGCACTGCGTACAAAATCTTAATTCTGGTTTTTTTAAAGATGTGAACTATAACATTTTTAAACAATTTCTTAAAAATGTATATATGTCAATGATGTGAAACAAATTCTTTCAAATAGTATGATTGAATTTGTTTCATATTTATGCTTTTTTTAATTCTTCTCTTTTTTCTTTTGGTGTCAAATATCCTAACACCGCCATTGGTATTCTGTTTGACCTTTTTAAGTATGCTGCTCCTTGTTTTCTTAAATCTTCTAAACTATAAAATTTTAAGTAACTGTAAAATCTTTCATTGTCATTTCTATGACTCCTTTCTACTTTTCCATTATGTTCTGGTGTTCTTGGTCTTATCTTGTGGTGTTTTATTCCTATTTCTTTCAATAATGTATCCATTGGATGTTCTCTTTTTACATCTGATCTATTAAACGTAAATTCTACTCCATTATCTGTCTGTATTTCTTCTGTTTTGTACCCATAGTATCTTATACATCTTTTTACAAAATCTACCGTATATGCTGCACTATGTTCTTCATACCAATACAAATATCTTTCTCTACTTGCTTCATCTATACATGTATATTGATAATAATTTATATCTTTTGTCATTCCTTCTGTTTTGCATTCTTTTGGCACATATTTTACATCTATTTGCCATTTTTTTCCTATCTCTGTTGGTGTATGATATTTTTGATTATGTTTCTTTGATGTTCCTTTTATTTCTGGATTATTATAATATCCTATTTTTCTTAATACTCTATATAATGATGCTGGTTTTCTTGTATATCCTTTATTTATTTTTAACTTATACCATATTTCATTTAATGTTATATGTGGATTTCTTTTTATTAAATCTTTTATCCATTTTATTTCCTTTTCTGTATGTTCTTTGGGATGCTTGCTTAATGGTCTATGTGACTTGTCTTTCAAACTTTCTTTACTTCCATCATATTTTTTATTCCATCTCCATAATGATGTTCTTGATATATGATATTTTCTACATACATAACCTATATCATTACAATTTCTATACATTTTTACTGCATTTTCTCTTGTTTTTATTTCATGTGGTAAATATCTCTTTATATTTTTTTGATTTTGTGTTATACTTATATTCATAAGTGATTCAAGTCCTTTCGTATAATTTTTTTTCGACAATTCAATTATACTACTTGAATCACTTTTTTTCTATATTTTTTTGTTTCACATCAATTGTAACACTACAACATTTTTAAACAATTTCTTAAAAATTTATTGAAAAAAATATATAAAACAAGTATAATAAAAAAGACAAAAGAAAAAGAAATAAAGCAAATCTAACAAGATTTGAACATTGGAAAGGAATGAAAAATATGAAAAAGAAAATAATCATATCAATCATAGTAATAGCAATAGTAATAATATCAGCAATATTTGTAGTAAACAAAATACAAGAAGAAAACAGAAAATATGAAATAGCACAAATTTCAGAATACAATTATTTTATACTAAAAGAAGACAACAAATATGGAGTAATAAATAAAAAAGGCGAAAAAATAATAGACGCAAAATATGATGACATAAAAATACCAAACCCAGAAAAGTCAGTATTTATATGTTATGAAGGAGATACAACAACAGTATTAAATGATAAAGGAGAAGAAATATATACACAATATCAAAATATCCAACCACTAAAATTAAAAAATGTACTAAGTGACTTAATGTATGAAAAAACCACATTAAAATATAGTAAAGATGACAAATACGGAATAATAGACATAGACGGAAAAAAAATAACAGACGCAATATATGATGACATAGACACACTTCAATTTAAAGAAGGGGAATTATTAGTAAAACAAGATGGAAAAGAAGGAATAATAAACATTAAAGGAACGACGCTAGTAAAATCACAATATGATGGAATAGAAGCAGATAAATACTACGAAGAAAACACAGGATATAAAAAAGATGGATATATTACAAAAGAAACAACAGGAGAAGGATACAGATATGGGTATATAAATACAAAAGGAAAAAAAATATTAGAAAATAAATACAACGAATTATATAGAATAACAGATATAAACAGTGAAGATGCATATATAATATGTGCAGAAAATGGAAAATATGGATTATCAAAAAATGGAAAACAAATCATAAAAAATGATTATCAAGCATTGACATATAATGAAAGCAATAACACGATAACAGCACTTAGCGGGAAAAATTATGGAGTAATTTCAATAGAAGGAAAAGAAATAGTTCCATTTGGATATAAACAAATAGATATATCTGGAGAATACATATATGGAACAACTGCAGATGGAACTACAAAAGTATTTGATTCCAAAGGAAATGAAGCAAATATTGAATCAAGTACTGCGATTGTAAATGTAAAAAACACAGACTATAAAATATATATTAATACAACAAAAGATAAAACAAACTACAAAATATATAAAGATGACAAAGAATTAACAAAAAAAGAATATACATATATGGAATATTTATATGACAATTATTTTATAGCATGTGATTCCAACGGAAAACTTGGTGTAATAGATGATGGTGAAAATATTAAAATAAAATTTGATTATAATTCAATTCAAAAAATTGAAGGTATGAATTTATTACAAACAATAAAAAATGAAAACAACGAAATAGACATATACACACAAGATTTAAAAGAAATTGTGGAATTATCAAATTCAAGCATTGAACAGTATAAAGAATATATAAAAATATATAATGATGATGAAGTAAAATATATTACAAAAGATGGTAAGGAAGTAAAAAATACAGAATTACTAAAAAATAATAAAATTTTTGCAATAAGAAACGGAAAAAAATGGGGATTTGCAGATGCAAACGGAAATATAGTAGTAGAATGCAAATATGATGATGTAACAGAGGTAAATGATTATGGATTTGCTGGAATAAAAATTAACAATGAATGGGGAATTATAAATAGTGAAGGAAAAATTATTGTAGATCCAAAATATAAGATAAATGAAAATAATCCAACATTTATTGGGGAATATTATAAAGTAACATATGGAAGTGGAGAAAACTACTATACCAAATAGGGAACAAATCTAAAAATTTTCAATTTTCAGTAAATAAGTCTTGCTTATTAGACAAGGAAGTTTAATAAGTAAGGCTTATTTTTATGTTCAAAATATGAAATAGAATGAGTAACAAAAATAAGTTTAGAATCATAAAAAATAGTAAATAATAAGAGTATTGCTAAAATAAAAAATACATAAAAAGTATGAAAGGAAATGTGATAAAATGAAATTAGGTTTAGCATTATCAGGGGGTGGAATAAGGGGAATAGCACATGCAGGAGTACTAAAAGCGTTAGAAGAAAATAATATAAAAATAGATGCAATAGGAGGTACAAGTTCAGGAAGCATAATAGCCACATTATATGCAATGGGATATTCGCCATATTATATTTACATACTGTTTAAAAGATATGCAAAAGATTTAGTAAATAGAAATTCAATATCAAAAGTAACGAATATAGGAAGTTTTATGGCAAATAAAAAATTGAATTTTCAAGGTTTTTATTCTGGCGAAGAAATAGAAAAATGTTTTAATAATATCGCTTCACGAAAGGGGATAAAGAAAATATCAGATATAAAAATGCCGATTGTAATTCCAACAGTAGATGTACAAAATTCAAGAAAATATATAATTACAAATAATATACCAGAAAAAACTTGTCCAAATACAGAATATATAAATAGTATCGAAATAGGAAAAGCAATTAGGGCAAGTAGTAGTTTCCCGGTTGTTTTTTGTCCATGTGAATATAATGAACATAAATTCCTAGATGGAGGAATTTTAGACAATTTTCCAACAATTGAGGTTAGACATCAAGGGGTTGAAAAGGTTCTGACAATAAATTTTAAAGCGGATGATATTGAAGAAAATAGCAATATTATGGATATTGTTATGAGAACTATTGATATTATGGGAAATAAAATATCAGAGGAAAATATCAGTAATAGTGATATGGTTTTAACTATTCAAACTGATAAAACAGGTTTGTTGGAAACTGAAAAAATGGATGCTTGTTATAAATATGGATACAGGCAGACTATTAATCAAATTGATAAAATTAAGAATATGATAAATGATAATTAATATAGTATCTCATAATTAATAATTCATAATATAAAATTCCAGAAGTATCAAATATAATAAAATTGAATATAATATACAAAATTATTATACAGAAAAGAGGAAAAGTTATGGAAGTCAGGTATTTTGATAATAGTGCAACAACAAGGATAAAAGAAGAAGTTCTAACCGAAATGTTCCCATATCTAAGCCGAGAATATGGAAATCCATCATCATTATATAGCATAGGAAGAAAATCAAAAAGAGCAATAGAAGAAGCCAGAAAAAGAGTGGCATCATTAATAAATTGCAAACCGGAAGAAATATATTTTACAAGTTGTGGTTCTGAAAGTGACAACACAGCATTAAAAGGAATAGCATATGCAAATCAAAACAAAGGAAAGCACATTATAACATCAAAAATTGAACATCCAGCAATATTACATAGTTGTCAAAATCTAGAGAACAAAGGCTTTGAAGTAACATATTTAGATGTGGATAAAGATGGATTTGTAAATTTAGAAACATTAGAACATTCAATTAGAACAGACACAATTTTTATAAGCATAATGTTTGCAAATAACGAAATTGGAACAATAGAACCAATAGAAAAAATTGCAAAAATTGCACATAAAAATGGTATAATTTTTCATACAGATGCAGTTCAAGCATGTGGAAATATTCCGATAGATGTTCAAAAATTGGATATTGATATGCTTTCTTTATCTGGTCACAAAATATATGCACCCAAGGGAATAGGGGCATTATATGTAAAAAAGGGAATTGAATTTGAACGTTTTATGGATGGAGGACATCAAGAAAAAAATAAAAGGTCTGGAACAGAAAATGTTGCCGAAATAGTTGCACTAGGAAAAGCCTGCAAAATAGCAGAGAAGAACATGGAAAAATATCAAAATAAACTACAAAATTTAAGAAATTATTGTCTAGAAAAAATGAAAAAAAGTTTTCCCAATATCCATATAAATGGAACAATGGAAAAACGATTACCAGGAAATATAAATATTAGTTTTGAAGGACAAAATGCAACAGAAATATTGTATAAATTGGATGAGATGGGGATTTGTGCATCAGGAGGTTCGGCTTGCTCTTCAGGAGATAACAGTCCATCACATGTACTAACTGCAATTGGTTTGCCAAGTGAATTAGCAAAAGGTGCAATACGCTTTACATTTGGAGATTTTAACACCAAAGACGATGTAGATTATTTAGTAAAAATGTTAGAGAAAATTTTAAATTAAAAATTTTTTCTCGCAATTGCTGCAATTGCACATTTAATACCATCAACAGAAGCAGACATTATACCACCAGCATAACCAGCACCTTCACCACAAGGGTAAATTCCGCGGATATTAGAAACTAAATTTTCATCCCTTAAAATTCGTACAGGAGAAGAACTACGAGTTTCCATACCTGTTAAAATACTATCTGGATTTGCAAAACCATGTAATCTGGTATCAAAAAATTTAATACCATCTTTCAAAGTTGTTGAAACAAATTCAGGCATAATATCATTTAAATTAGATAAAGTAACACCAGGTTTATAAGATGGCTCAACTGTACCTATAAAGGTACTTTTTATATTTTTTTCAAAGTCTTCAAATCTTTGTATTGGTGCAAAATAATTTGAACCACCAAGGATAAAGGCCTTTTCTTCCAAATCTTTTTGAAAATCAATACCAGATAAAGGATTTTTGCAATCTTTAAAATCTTCTGGAGTTACATTAACCAAAACAGCAGAATTTGCATTTTTGCCATCACGAGCAAAGTAACTCATACCATTAGTTACAATAGTTTTTTCTTCACTTGAAGAAGGCATAACAGTACCACCTGGACACATGCAAAATGTATAACAAGAACGTCCAGAAGGAGCATGATATGCGAGTTTGTAATCAGCAGATGGTAATTTCAATTTAGTCAAAGTTCCATATTGAGCCTTATTTATTTTACTTTGTAAATGTTCAATTCTAACACCAACAGAAAAATTTTTTGGCTCTAACAACAGACCATTTTCATAAACTTTTTTAAATGTATCTCTTGAACTATGACCAATTGCAAGAATAACAACATTTGCATCGATTTTTTCTGTTGCATCAGTATCTAAATGATTAACAATAACTTTAGAAACAGAATTGTTATTAGTTTCTAAATCAATAAATTTTGTATTAAATAAGAAAGTACCTCCTTGAGAAATAATATAATTTCTCATATTTTTAATAATATTTACTAAATTATCTGTACCAATATGTGGTTTAGTTAAATACAAAATTTGTTCAGGTGCACCAAATTTAACAAACTCTTCTAATACAGTTTTACAATAAGGCGAATTTATGCCAGATGTAAGTTTTCCATCAGAAAAAGTTCCAGCACCACCTTCACCAAATTGGACATTAGAATTTGTATTTAAAACACCATTCGCTATAAAATTATCAACAGATTTTTTACGAATTTCAACCTGTTCACCTTGTTCTATAACAATTGGCTTATAACCATATTTTACAAAAGTCAAAGCAGCAAATAAACCACTTGGACCTGCACCAACTATTACAGGTCTAACAGATTTATTTAAATTTAGTTCAAACTGTGGATGTTCTAGTTTTTTAATTAAAGAAATGTCTTTGTTTTTTAAAAACTTTTCTTCATTTTTTACACAAATGTCAATAGAATATGAATAGTGTACATCATCTTTTTTTCTTGCATCTATTGATTTTTTTGATATGTGCCATTCAGTAATATTTTCTTCTTTAATTTTGTGTTTTTTAATTGCCGTTTGCAAAACTTCTTCGTCTGTTATGTCTTTATATATTTTTATATTACTTATTCTTATCATTTTTGTATCCTTTCAAATTTTTTTGAGTATGATAAAAGTAGAGTTAAGACTGAAAAATTTCATATTTGCTCTATTATACAATTTTATTATAATAAAGTAAAGGAGGTGCATTTAATAAACGCACCTCAATGAAACTAGAAGGAAGCAAGCAGACGACCTGAATTATTATATACAGATATCCCAGTATCACTAAATATAGTCATATCATACCCCTCAGGAATTTTTGCATTTAAACTAACACTAGATGCAATGTTATTAATAAACTCAATTTTGGGATGATATTTCAAATTCCTACAACTGGAAATTTCTATATGAGCATTTTTAGAAATTGTATTTTTTATTTTATTAGATAAAACAGTTTTAAAAATGTCCAATTCGCCAGGTTCTATCCACGAGTTATAATCCTCTATTGTAGTACACCACCAATTGGCGGCAGTTTCTGCGTAATTTTTTTTCATGATAATCCTCCTTATGTCTAAATAAAAAATTACATTTATATGTTTCAACAAAGAATATTATAACACAGAATCGTTTTAAAATCAACCTTATGTCAAATAAAATGGAAAAATAAGGAAATACGACATTGCTATTTACTGAGCGTGAAATGTAACAGATATTTTATACTGCTACGAAAAGAAAAATAAATCTAAAAAATTGTTGGAAATAAAAAATATAAATGATATAATATGGATGCAAATAATCAAAACATAAAATTTGTAGGTTGAGTAAAAGAGGAAAAATTATGAAAAAACAAATTATAATGGCTTCTGGAAACAAAGGAAAAATAAAAGAAGCACAAGAAATATTAGAAAATTATGAAATAATTCCAATGAATGAAATAGGAATAGAAATAGATGTAGAAGAAGACCAAAACACATTTGAAGGAAATGCAAGAAAAAAAGCAGAAACAATAGCAAAAAAACTAGAAGGTAAAATGTGTTTAGCAGATGACTCAGGAATTCAAATAGAATACTTAGATGGATTCCCTGGTGTATTCACCAAAAGATGGCATAAAGGAACTGACAGAGAAAGAAATGAAGCATTAATAGAAAAACTAAATGGAGTACCACATGAAAAAAGAAAAATAACATTTATAACGGCAATGGCACTTTCAGATGGTGAAAAAACTTTTATAGCAGTAGGAGAGATTCAAGGTTATGTTGCAGAATCTCCAAGGGGAGAAAATGGATTTGGATTTGACGAAATTTTTGAATTAGAGGATGGAAGAACATTGGCTGAAATTTCAGCAGAAGAGAAAAATCAAATTAGTGCAAGAAAGAAAGCTTTGGAAAATTTAAAAGAAAAATTAAAGAACTAATAATATAATCTCATAAAGAAAAAGAAGATGATTTTAAATTCACTTTGGCGAAAGTAACAAAGAGATAATAAATAATATAAAAAATAAAAATAAGTATTTTTTATGGAATGGGGTGTGGGAAAATGTAATTTCCTTGCTACAACAAATACTTTTAGTGAATAGTGTTAAAAAGTATTGTAGTTGTGTTACAACACAGGTTAGAAAATAAGCAATAACATAAAATTTATATGTGTTTTTAGCACAAATAAGGAGGAAAAAATGAGTTATGCTATAATAAGAAATACAAAAGAGAAAATTTGAAAGGAATATTTAGGCACAATGAAAGAAGGTCCTTTCTTTGATATTTGTTTTCGTAAAATTATTATATCAAAGGACTTTCTTTTCGTATATTTTCGAAACTATTTTACACTATTCAAAGTTTACAAAATTTGCAAAATGCAAGGGAATGTGGTATTATTAACATAATGGCAATAGCCATGTTGAAACCGTTATAAAATTATCACTTAAGGAGGTATAAACTATGAAACGGTATGAAAAATTTGTGCTTGAGGCAGAAAAGGATATAACCTTTGAAGTCTCAGAGGGAACAAGTGGAGAATTAATTATCAGAGCTCTGAACATTGCTACAAACTATGTAAATCCTCCAATTCCAGAAGGATATAAGCATGTCTGTGGAGAATGGAACAATGGATTTGTAATTGAAAGATGTTCTGATGGAAGCCAGTTTGTATGGATTCCTGTTGGAAGTATCGCTTCCAATGGAACACTTGATGGAGAACATTTTTCGGAGAAATTCGGCAGACGAAATTACATGAACGATGAATTTTCGGATGATGAATTCAATGAAGTTTTAAATGGTGAACTGCTTGAACAACTTGAAAGTGTCAAAAAATATGGAGGATTTTATATTTCTCGTTATAACATTTCCAAGAGTTCAGCAGGAAAACCGCAGTCGGTAAAAGGAGTTATGCCGTGGGTAAACATCAATTTTTATGATGCCAAGAAGGTTGCATCCACTATCGAAGATAATGAAGCAGTTAAGAGTCATCTGACTTTTGGTGCAGAATATGATTCGGTATTGGAATGGTTTATCAAAACGGAAGTTAAAACTCTTACTGAAATTGTAGAGGACTCTACTGAATGGGGCAACTATTGGAATACAGAGAATTCTCCGAAGAAAGTAGTTGAAACAGGAAGCAGAGAAGAATGGTGTGCTAATAACATCTACGACTTTGCAGGTAATGTAGATGAATGGACACAAGAACAGAACGAAAGTTCACGTTGTGTTATCCGTGGTGGCATTTACTACTCTTATGGAAACTATTGTCCTGTCGCCTATCGTTTTTGCAGCAATCCTAATATCGACTATGGCAGCACTGGTTTTCGTGCCACGCTTTATATTAAGTAGCACTGACCACTGTAAAACTATCCTAATTTGTTTCCAAACACAGATAGAAGGAGAGAACTTTGAAATTTCAGAGTCTCTTCTTCTTTTTTTGAAAGGGGATATATGAGATGGAAAAAAACAGAGATAACAGATTGGTAATAATAGTAAAAATAGAAAAGTATATTGAATATATGCTTACAATATTACTTAAACTTCCAAGAATAGAAAAATTTAGTATAGGAACAGAAGCAAAGACAAGTATGTATGAAATTATGAAGATGAAGAATTGAAAAAATTCAACTTGAAAGAATTTCTTGCAGGTTCAAACTGAAGGAAATAGACAAGTTAAAAGAAATATTGATCATTATAATTTGGATATGATAATTGCATTAGGATATAGAGTACAGTCACAAGTTGCTACTAGATTTAGAGTATGGACAACTCAAAGATTATACGAATATATGCAACATCAATAGATTATGATCCACGTGCTGACTTAACAAAAAATTTTTCGCAACAGTACAAAATAAACTTCACTTTGCTGTTCATGAACATACTGCAGCAGAATTGATATATGAAAGAGTGGATAAAAGAACTAGACAATCAAATAATTCAAAATAAGAGAAAACTTCTTGAAGGAAAAGGAAATATATAGCATCAAGAAGCAATGGAGAAAGCTGAAAAAAATTTAAAATATACAGAGATAGGGAAATGAAACAATTAGAAAGTGATATTGATAAAATGGTTAAAATGTTAAAGGATAATAATAAAAATAATTAATTAAAATGTCAAATATCAATAGAACTTTTTTAAATTTAAACTGGTTAGAATATCTAACTAGTTTGCAAATAGTTTCTTTGAATAGAAAAAAGCCAATATAAAGGAAGAGGAGACTAAATTCACTTTTTACGTAAACAATTCATAAAATATAGCAAAAACGTAAAAAGGAGGAAGAAAAATGTCAAGTTACATAATAGAAGGAGGGCACAAACTAGAAGGCACAGTAAAAATATCAGGATCAAAAAACTCAGCACTACCAATAATAGCAGCAACAATATTAAATGCAGGCAAAACAACACTATACAATGTACCAAACATACAAGACACGCAGATGATGTATAAAATACTAGAAACATTAGGAGCAAAAATAGAAAAGAAAAACGGAAAAATAAAAATAGACACGTCAAAAATAGAAAAATTCGAAATACCACCAGAACTAATGCACAAGATGCGTTCATCAGTAATACTAGCAGGAGCATTGATAGGACGATACAAAAAAGCAATATTTTCATATCCAGGAGGGTGTGATATAGGGTCAAGACCAATAGATTTACACCTAAAAAGCTTTGAAAAACTAGGAATACAAGTAAATCAAAACCATGGAAACATAGAATGCAATGCAGAAAAAATAAAAGGAGAGAAAATTGACTTAGATTTTCCAAGTGTGGGAGCAACAGAAAATGCAATACTAGCAAGCATATTAGCAGAAGGAACAACAATTATAACAAATGCAGCAAGAGAACCAGAAATAATAGACCTGCAAAATTTTTTGAATAAAATGGGAGCAAAAATAGTAGGAGCAGGAACAGACGAAATACAAATAGAAGGTGTAAAAAAACTAAAAGATATTAGTTATAACATAATGCCAGACAGAATAGAAACAGGGTCATTTCTATGTTTTGCGGCTGCAACGAAAGGAAATATAATATTAGAAAACGTAAATGCAACACATATTACTCCGATAATAAGTAAATTAGAAGAAGCGGAATGTAAAATAGAAACAAGTAAAAATAAAATTAAAATTATTGCACCTAAAAAACTAAAAGCAATAGATATAAAAACAATGCCATATCCAGGATTTCCAACAGATATGCAATCAGTATTTGCATCAATGCTTACAATAGCAAAAGGAACCTCAATAATAGTAGAAAACATATTTGAAAATAGATATAAATACACACAAGAATTAAACAAAATGGGAGCAAAAATCACAGTAGAAGGAAAAAGTGCAATAATACGTGGAACACGAAAATTATATGGAGCAGATGTTAAAGCAACAGATTTAAGAGGAGGAGCAGCACTTGTATTAGCAGGTTTAATAGCCAAAGGAAAAACACAGGTGGATGATATAGAATATATTTTGAGAGGGTATGAGAAACTAGATTATAAATTGCAAAATTTAGGAGCAAATATCAACGTAGAATAATTTCATTGGCTGTGAACTGCAACAATAAAAGTACATTTTGTGATTTTTTTGTAAAAACTATAGAAATATAGTTTTTTTTTTGATACAATACATAATAGGATTTTTGGAGGTGAAAAAATTGACCAAAGAACAAAAAAAACAAATAGATGATTTATATAATATGACAAATAAATTAACCAATGATATGACAACAAATATAATCAATAAAGATAAAGAAGAAAAGAAAAAAGCAAAAGAACGACAAAAGAGAATAAAACAAAGAAAAAAAACAGAAAAAGACAATAAAGACAAATTTGACTTTGACACAGAAACAGTAATAGGAATAACAAACAAAAACAATAGAAATAACAATAAAAATAGTAATAAAAACAAAACAACACAACCAAAAAAACTGACAAAAAAACAAGCAAAAATAGAAAGAAAGAAAAAGAAAATAAAAAAAATATTAAAATTGATAATATTAATAGCGTTAATAGCAGGAGGAATATGCTTTGCACTAATATCACCAATTTTTAATATAGAAAAAATTGAAGTAACAGGAAACAACAAAATACCTTCAGAAACAATAATAAGTTTATCACAATTAGAAAATGGTCAAAACATATTAAGATTCAATAAAAATAAAACAGTAGAAGAAATAAAAACAAATGCATATATAGAAAATGCAAAAATATCAAGAAAAATACCAAATAAAATAGAAATAAACATAGAAGAAAGAGAAGCAACATACAATGTTGAATTCTTAAATGGATATGCATACATAAACAACCAAGGATATATTCTAGAAAAATCTGAACAAAAAATAGAAAAGCCAGTAATAAGAGGAATATCCACAGAACAAGAACAAATTGTGGAAGGAAATAGGCTAAATGACGATGACTTAGAAAAACTAGAAACAGTAATACAAATAATGAATATATGCAAAAGTTATGAATTAGATACAAAAGTATCAAGTATAGATGTAACAAGCAAAAACGATTATATATTAGAAATGGACGAAGAAAAAAAGACAGTACATTTAGGAAATGACTCAAACTTAAATAACAAAATGCTATATGTTCCAGCAATTATAACAGAAAATAAAGGAAAAGAAGGAACAATATATTTAAACGGCGACATAAACAACAACTTTAAACCACGATTTAGAGAAAAAGTTTAAAAATAAAGGAGCGATATAAATGACCAATAAGAAAGCAATTGCAACAGTCTTGGGAATTATGTGCTTTGCTTTAACTGCAGGAATATGCATACAAATAAAAACTGTAAAAAACACAAATTCAAAAGTAAGTCAAAATTATGAAGAAAACAACCTAAGAGCAGAAGTATTAAAATACAAAGAAAAATATGACAATATTTTAAAAGAAACAGAAAAAATAGATGCACAACTACAAGCACAAATAGATACTGCAACAACAAATAACTCGGAATTAGAAGAAGCAAAAAATCAAATAAACGATGGAAATAAAATGATAGGATTAACAGAAGTAACAGGATCAGGAATTATACTAACAATAGCAGATAGCGAAATAGACTCTAATTCAGTATTAGATGTAAGTGATTTATTAATACATGATTTAGATTTATTAAAAGTAATAAACGAATTAAAAAATGCAGGAGCAGAAGCAATATCAATAAATAATCAAAGAATAATTTTAACGACACCAATAATATGTGGTGGAAACACAATAAATATAAATGGAGAAAGGATTGGCTCACCATTTGAAATAAAAGCAATAGGCTCACCAGAAGCATTAGCAAATTTATCAAGACCAGGGGGATATCTAAGCAAACTAGAAAAAAGAGGCATAAAAGTTAGTACAATAAAAAAATCAAATTCAATAACAATCCCAAAATATACAGGAGTATTGAATTTTAAATATATAAGTAATAGTAATTAATTTTGCAAATCAAAAAATGGAGGGAAGCAAAATGAAAAAAGGCAAAATAACTGTATGTATAACAATAGCAATTGCGTGCTTTGCACTAGCAATAGTAATGTCAATGCAATTTAAAGTAGTAAAAGAAACAGACATAACATCAATAGAAACAATGAGAGAAGAAGAACTAAGAACTGAACTTGCCAATTGGAAAAAAATGTACAAAGAAGCCCAAGAACAATATGACGAGAAATCAGCCAAACTAGCGGAATACAAAGAAAAAGAACAATCAACAGAAGAATCCTCAAAATTAGTAGAAAAAGAACTAGAACAAACAAAAATGTATTTGGGGAAAACTGATGTAGAAGGGCAAGGAATAACAATAAAAATTCAAGAAAATACAAATCAGAACAATAATGGTGAAGAAGAAAGCGTAACACCAATTTCTGCAGAAGATTTGTTAGTAATTGTAGACTACCTAAAACTTGCAGGAGCAGAAGCAATATCAATAAATGACCAAAGAATAATAAGCACATCTGAGATTGTAGATATAGGAAGTAACTCTATAATATTTGTAAATCAACAAAGAGTGTTAGCACCATATACAATAAAAGCAATAGGAGATTCAACAAAACTAGAAAGCACATTACTAGGAAATGGCGGATATGTTGAAGAATTAAGAAATTATGGATTTCAAGTTGATATAACAAAAGGTAAAGTAAACATACAAAAATATAGCAAGGATATGACGAATAAATACATTAAATAAAATTAATAAAAAGGAATGATAAAAATGATTTTTTTAGTTATGATAATAGCATGTATTTTAGGAGTAGCCGTTGGACTAAATGCTCCAATAATATCATATACATACTCAAGTTACTTAGCAATAGCAATAATTGCAGCACTAGACTCAGTGTTTGGAGGAGTGGCATCAGTAATAAACAAAAAATTTGATATGAAAATATTTATTTCAGGATTTTTTGGAAATGCAGTTCTTGCAATATTATTAACAGTATTAGGAGAAAAACTAAATGTAGATATATATTTAGCAGCCATAGTAGTATTTGTAGGAAGAATGTTCAATAACCTAGGAATAATTAGAAGATATTATGTCGAAAAATGGACGGAAAAAGTAAAAAATAAATCTGAAAAAGTTGAAAAAAAAGATAAATAATATATTTAATAATAAATATTACAAAAACATTACAAAATTATTACAAAAATATAACAAATTCTATTGACATTTGAAAAAAAATGTAATATAAATACATCAAGAAATTTATAAAAAAAGATGGGGGAATTAACTTGGCTATAGGTGATATTATAGTTGGTGTAGACATAGGAACAACAAAAATAGCAACAGTAGTAGGAGAAGTCAACAATTTTGAACAAATAGAAACTATATGTAATACATCATATAAATGCAACGGATTAAAAAAAGGTAAAATAATAAACGAAGAAGAAATAAGTCTAAGTTTATCAAAAACTATAAAAGATGCCGAAGATGAAACTAATTTAAAAATAAATTCAGCATATGTAACAATTCCAGGAAAATATGTAACAATAGTACAAAATAGTATAACAAAAGACGCAAAGGATAAATATGCAGGAATATCAATAAGAGATGTACAAAATGCCATAATGCAAGTAAAAGACATTGAAATACCAGAAAACAAAACACTAATAGACATTGTGCCAGACAAAGTAATACTAGATAATGGAACAATAGTTACAGACCCTGTTGGAAGTTTAAGTTCTAAATTTACAATAAGTGCACAAATCATTTTAGCAGACAAAGAATATGTAAGACAACTAAATAGTATATTCAAAAAAGCAGGACTAGAAATAGACGGAATAGTCCCAACAACACTAGCAGAAAGAAATTTAATATTAGATAAAAATGAATTACATGACAATATAGCTATAATAGATGTTGGAGCAGAAAACACAGACATAGGTGTGTTTGAAGGAACAACATATATGTATACAAACTCTATACCAGTTGGTGGAGAAAACATAACAAACGACATTGCACTAGTACTAAATATAGAAAAAGAAGAAGCGGACAAATTAAAAAGACAATATGGACTAGCACTAAAATCATTTATTGACAATGACAACGATATTATTTTAAATACATGTAAAGATAACAACAAAAATAAAATAATAAAAAGTTCAGAACTTATAGAAATAATAGAAGCAAGAATAGAAGATATGTTCCTAATAATTAATAAAGACTTAACAAATCAAGGAATAAAATCAAGAATAAACAATGTTGTACTAACAGGCCAAGGAATAGTAAATATAAGTAAAAGTGATGTCGCAGGAAAAATTAATTTAAATATTCCTGTAAAAATATCAACAGGAAGATTAATTGGAGCAACAAAGCCAACATATAGAACAGCATATGCACTAGTTAGATATATAGCTTCAAGACCATTTACAAAAACAGTATCAAGTAGTATAGATACACAATCAAATGAAAATATATTTAAAAACATATTAGAAAGAATAAAAGAATTCTTTTATAGTTAATATTTCATAGTTATTAATTTTAAAAATATAAATAAAACAAAGTTTTAAGGGAGGAAAAAACAAAATGATGGAATATGATGATAACAATGTAACAATGATGGATGGGACAGCAACAATAAAAGTAATCGGTGTTGGAGGAGCAGGAAACAACGCTGTAAATAGAATGATAGATGCAGGAATAAAAGGAGTTGACTTTATAGCAGTAAATACAGATAGACAAGCATTACAACAATCAAAAGCAAATACAAAAATTCAAATAGGAGAAAAAATAACAAGAGGATTAGGTGCAGGAGCAAACCCTGACATTGGTGCACAATCAGCAGAAGAAAGTAGATCAGAAGTAGCAGAAATATTAAGAGGAGCAGACATGGTATTCGTTACTGCCGGAATGGGTGGTGGAACAGGTACAGGAGCTGCACCAATAGTTGCATCAACAGCAAAAGAAATGGGAATATTAACAATAGGTGTTGTTACAAAACCATTTACATTTGAAGGAAAGAAAAGACTTTCACAAGCAGAAAGAGGAATTGAAAGCTTAAAAGGAAAAGTAGATACATTAGTTGTAATACCAAATGATAAATTATTACAAATAATAGATAGAAAAACATCAATAATAGAAGCATTCAAAATGGCAGATGATGTATTAAGACAAGGTGTACAAGGTATATCTGACTTAATAGCAGTACCAGGTTTAGTAAACTTAGACTTTGCCGATGTTAAAACAATAATGTTAAATCAAGGTATGGCACACATGGGTGTTGGTAGAGCATCTGGAGAAAACAGAGCAGAAGATGCTGCTAAAGAAGCAATCCAAAGTCCTTTACTAGAAACATCAATAGAAGGAGCAAAAGGAGTAATTATCAATATTACAGGTGGAGAAGACTTAGGATTACACGAAGTAAATACTGCAGCAGAATTAGTTCAACGCAGTGTAGACCCTGAAGCAAACATTATATTTGGTACAGTTACAGACCCAAGCATGCAAGACGAAATCCAAATAACAGTTATTGCAACAGGATTCGAAAAACCAGAAAACAACATCTCAAGTATAGGTGTTGACAATATAGTATCTAAAACATGGGAGAAAAAAATTAACTCAATACCATCTACTTCAGATGTAAGTTCATCACAAAATGATTTAGATATTCCACCATTTTTAAGAAAAAATAGAAATAAATAATATGGCGTTTGGGATAGCTCTATTTGGAACACTGATTTCAAATGGGGTGCTAATAACAAATTGGAAAAATATATTTTTAAATAAATTAGAAAGAAATAATCGAAAACACTCGATTATTTCTTTTTTTCTACAATAAGAAAAGACAGACTTCGTAAAACAACTGTAGTACAATACATAAAGTAGGTGAGTAAAATGACAATTTATATAGATGTAATAATTGTAGAAAACCTAATAATGAATTATATAATCTTATATGCAACAGGAACAATATCAAAAGTCAAAATATCGTATTTAAGAATATTTTGTTCAAGTTTGATAGGAGCAATATATGCCATTACAGAATACACATTCAAATTAAACATATATTCAAACATTATAATTAAAACAATTTTATCAGTAATAATAATATATGTAGCATTTAATCCACAAAACATAAAAAAAATGTGCAAACAATTAATAATCTTTTACGTAACAACTTTCACCTTTGGAGGAATAGCAACATACTTAATATATGTACTAAAACCACAAAACATAATAATAAAAAATGGAATGTATGTAGGAACATATGTACTAAAAGTAATATTTATAGGAGCAATAATTGGAACAATTATATTATTTATAGCATTCAAACAAGTAAAAAGCAAAATAACAAAAAAAGACATGATATGTAAAATAAAAATAAAAATAAATGGAAAAGAAAAAACTTTAGATGCAATGGTTGATACCGGAAATATGCTAAAAGAACCAATAACAGGAACTCCAGTTGCAGTAGTAGAAAGAACATCATTATATGATTTATTACCAAAAGAAATCTTGAATAATACAGAATCAATATTAGGAGGTGATTTTAAAAATATACCAGAAGACATAAAAAGAGAATATATTCCAAAACTAAAAATCATACCATTTGCATCACTTGGAAAACAAAATGGAATGTTAGTAGGAATAAAACCAGAAAAAATAGAAATTATAAATGAACAAACAGAAGAAAATAAAAATGCAATAATAGGAATATATAACAAATCTTTAACTAAAAAAGGGGAATACAATGCACTCATAGGAATAGAGTTGTATTAGTTTAGGAGGATATAATGAATATTGTTGAATTTTTAAAAAAGAGAATTGACAGCATAGGCACAATATGTGCTAAATATTTAAATGAAAACAATGAAATAGAATATTTGCCCATATTTTACATAGCAGGAAGCCAAACATTACCACCACCACTAGAACCTGCAGAAGAAGAAAAAATGATAAAAAAATTATCAGAAGAAAATAATTTAGAAACAAGGCAAATATTGGTAGAAAGAAATTTAAGACTGGTTGTATACATAGCAAAAAAATTTGAAAATACAGGAATTGGTATTGAAGACTTAATATCAATAGGAACAATAGGCTTAATGAAAGGAGTAAATACATTTAATGCAGATAAAAATATAAAACTGGCAACATATGCATCAAGATGCATAGAAAACGAAATATTAATGTTTTTAAGAAAAAATAATAAAACAAAAGGAGAAATATCAATTGACGAACCATTAAACAAAGATTGTGACGGAAATGAACTTTTATTATCAGACATATTAGGTACAGACCCAGATATAACATCAAGAAATATAGAAGACGAGGTTGATAAGACACTTTTAAGAGCATCAATACTAAAATTAAATGAAAGAGAAAAAAACATAATGGAGATGAGATTTGGATTCAAAACAGGAAAAGAAAAAACACAAAAAGAAGTTGCAGATGAACTTCGGAATATCACAAAGTTATATCTCAAGATTAGAAAAGAAAATAATAAATAAAATGAAAAAAGACATAATGAGCAAAACAGGATAAAATGAAAAAAATAAGTCGTATTAACTAAACCTTTTTTGGAAATACTTACATTAAGTAATTTTAAAGGAGGTTTTTTATTTGTTTAATAAGGTAGAAATATGTGGAGTAAACACTAGTAAATTACCACTACTATCAAATGAAGAAAAAAAAGAATTACTAATAAAGATAAAAAATGGTGACAAAGAAGCAAGGACAAAATTTATACAAGGAAATTTAAGGCTGGTTTTAAGCGTAATACAAAGATTTTATGGGAGAGGAGAAAAAGCAGATGATTTATTTCAAGTAGGATGCATAGGACTAATAAAAGCAATAGATAATTTTGATATAAACCAAGACGTACAATTCAGCACTTATCGGAGTTCCTATGATAATACGGTGAGGTTAAAAGATACCTGAGAGATAATAATAGTATAAGAGTTAGCAGGTCTATAAGAGATTTAGCATACAAAGCAATGCAGTTTAAAGAAAAATATATAAGAGAAAACGGAAAAGAGCCTACTATAGATATAATTGCAAAGGAATTAGGCGTTGAAAGAGAACAAGTTGCATATAGTTTTGATGCAATACAAGATCCAGTTTCGTTGCAAGAACCTGTATATAATGATGGGGCAGAAAACATATATATAATGGATCAAGTAAAAGATTCTAAAAATACGGATGAATCATGGATAGAAAGTATGACAATTAAACAGATAATGAAAAAATTAAATGACAAAGAAAAAATGATAATAACTAAAAGATTTTTTGATGGAAGAACACAGATGGAAGTGGCAGATGAAATCGGAATATCTCAAGCACAGGTTTCAAGGCTTGAAAAAACAGCAATTGAACATATTAAAAGGTTATATAAATAAAATTTCTAAAACAGTATATATATTTTGAAGATTTCTATAATATAATATGTAGTATAATTAGTATTAAAATAATATTAGTAAGTTTGGAGGTTGAAAATGCAAGATAAAGGATTGGATTTTAAACACAAAGAAGTAGTTAATATTACAGATGGAAAGCGTTTGGGATATGTTCAAGATGTATGTGCTGATTTGGAAACAGGAGTAATAACATCTATAATTGTTCCTGGAAGTAATAAAATTATGAATATTTTTGCTTCTAATAATGATATTGTAATACCTTGGAAAAATATAAAATGCATAGGAGATGACCTCATTTTAGTTGAAATTTGAATTGTTTTATCAGATGCTAAAAAATATTGAAAAAATTTCACCCAGTTCAAAAAATTAAAGCAACAAAATTAACATAAAAATATAGACACATATAAAA
>ERZ857972.331-NODE-331-length-48989-cov-11.463114_pt1 | contig 48989 bp, 40 predicted proteins | sample MGYA00519757_ERZ857972 | MGnify/ENA primary metagenome ERZ857972 (study PRJEB31778, sample SAMEA3449383) | human gut metagenome | biome: human gut; feature: human-associated habitat; material: faeces | place: United Kingdom | collected 2010/2012 ...
GCCCGTGGGTTATACCCTAAGAGCAAACCACCCTTTTTAAGGGTGGTTCTGATTTCTGCGTTCTCGTTGGGTCTTGAGGGACGCTAATAAATGGACTTGCTTGATGCCACCTCTGTTAATGGGGCGGCTTCTTTTTGTCGAAAACCACCACAAAGGGGCCTGTCCCTTTCGTGGTGGTGGGGGGCGAGCTCGATGCTGCCGTGCTCGCTGAACGACATTCTAATGAGCGTCTCTACAGGATTTCATCTGGGCTGGCGGGCTTGATTGTTTTGGGGATGCCGAGTTTGGATGACGCGAAATCGTCAACATTGTCCTTAATTCCGTCTTTGGTGTAGACAGTGACCATATAGGTGCTGTGTCCGAATTCGCCCTTGTCGCGTGTTGCCCAGGCATCCCAGTAGGCGGCCCCGTTTCGCCCTTTGATTTTTCCGACACGGCGGAGTTCTGTTCGCTTTAATTTCCGGTTGCTATAGATGGTTCGACCGGCTTCCGCGGTGAGCCCGCACTGTCCAAGCAGCTTGTCGAGGACTTGGTTCATGTGGCGCTCATCGGTGTTTGGTGCGTAGTCGTAGGCGAGGGTGATGGAGTCGAGTGGCTGGTCGTCGATCAGATAGTTTAGCGCCTGAGGTTCAAGGCAGAAATAGGGGGAGCATCCGTCGACCTTGCCGAGCAACGGTAACTTGGACTGCCAACTTCCGGTGGGAATTGCATATTCGTAGAACACGCCACGGCAGACAAAGGAGAGCGAGGTGGCACGCGAGCCGGCGTCGATCATCCCGCAAAGATCGAAGGGCGAGGCGATACCAAAAGAAAAGGGCGTGATGACGATAAGGAAGAGCATCACGATGGGTATGGCGAGAATGGCGATGACGTTGCGACCGGTGGAATGAGACGGCTTCATATGCGCTCCTCGAGACAAAGATCTGTTGAGGATAGGCAGAAATGGATATGTTCAGAGAACAATTCAAGTTTAATCTCATGGCGCGAGATGGTCGACCGTTAGCGTCGAAAACCACCACAAAGGTGCCTGTCCCCCTTGTGGTGGTGAGGAGCACGCGGCTTCTTTTGGTAATAGTGTTAGCTGGCAGTATCATTAGTGCAGGTGGCGAAGGTTTGCATTGTGGGGTGTTTTGCCGTGAGCCGTTCTGCCCGTATTGGATTGATTGTCTTGGCGTTTGCGATCGCTGTGGTTGGCGCGGGCGCTGTCGGTATGGCATTTCTACCTGCTGCGGTGACGGAGCCGGTGGTCAAGCCTGTGACTCAATCTGTCGAACTTCTGACCGGCGACGACAAGCCCGAGACCATTACCGTTGATTTTGATGAGCAGCCGGCTGTGCTGGGTATTAGCAATTATCCGCGTATTCAGCTTGGGGCCATGCGCTATACCACGGATACAAGCCTGATCGATAGGGCGTCTGAGCTACTCAAGGGCAAAACATTTAAGCGTTGGTACGGATATGCGTCCTATCGGGCAAAAGCGAACGACATGGTTGGCGGATGCCACTCTTCCATCGAGCTGGACACTGCAAACGGCGCAAAGTTATGTGATGTCTCGTACGATCCGGGCTACGAGGGCAATGAGGGTCCGGGCATCTACATCATGGACGGCGATGTCGCCTATGTCATGGAGGGCGACCAGACCGAGCTCAACGATTTTATGGGTCAGTGTATCCAAGATGCCTATAAACAGACCTGCTTGCCTGACCCGCAGACTGCACGCGATAGTGGGTCTGCCCGTACATGGCTGTTCGAGGATGAGATGCCCTGGACCGTCGAATCGGGAAGTACGGGTTCGGCGAAGGAGTAGAGACCGCGACCACCACAAAGGTGCCTGCCCTCTTTGTGGTGGTTTTCGGTCTGTCTCGATCTGTAACATCTTGGCCGCTAAAAGTGGGCCTGGTGTTACAGATTTAGATTTTTGATCCGGGTGTTTTCTGTTCGTCTCGATTTGTAACAGATAGAGCTCTATTTGCTGACTAGATGTTACAGATTGAGATAGTAAGGGGACGAGGCCGTAGCGGGTGAGCGCACCTGCTTCCTATCTTTCAATCACTCAGAAAATCTTATATATAGAGACTTAGATTTGTGTATAAGATCGCGCAAAGCTGGCAACAATACTTCTCGAACAACGTGAAGCCGCCCCGTAGGGCGGCCGCCCCAAGAGAGGTGATTCCATGAGAATCGATAAGCTAGCAATGACGTCGCGCGAGGCGCTGCAGACCGCCATGAGCACGGCTGCCGACGCGCAGGCCGGCGCGGTAGAGCCGATTCACCTGCTGTCCGCCCTGCTCGGTGCCGGCGAGCGCAATATCTCCGTGATCATCGAGCGCATCGGTGCCGACCCGGCTCAGCTCGCACGCTCCACGCAGGATGCCATCGACCGCGCGCCCAAGGTTTCGGGCGAGGGCCAGCAGATGGGTCTGTCCAACGAGCTCGTCCGCGTCATCGAAAAAGCCGAGAAGAAGGCCACCAAGATGGGCGACAGCTTTGTGGTGACCGAGCATCTGCTGATGGCGCTTGCCGAGGACAAGGGCGAGGCGGGCCGCGTGCTGCGCGACGCCGGCGTCACCAAGGAGCGCATCGAGCAAGTCTACGAGGAGCTGCGCGGCGATGACCGCGTGACGTCCGCCGAGGACAAGACACAGTTTGAGGCGCTGGAGCAGTACGGCCGCAATATCTGCGACCTTGCCCGCGCCGGCAAGCTCGACCCGGTCATCGGCCGTACCGATGAGATTCGCCGCACCATCCAGGTCCTGTCCCGTCGCACCAAGAACAACCCCGTGCTCATCGGTGAGCCGGGCGTCGGCAAGACGGCCATCGTCGAGGGCATCGCCCAGCGTATCGTGGCCGGCGACGTGCCGAGCACCCTGCGCGACCGCGACCTTATCGAGCTCGACATGAGCGCGCTGGTCGCCGGCGCCAAGTACCGCGGCGAGTTCGAGGACCGCTTGAAGGCCGTACTCAAGGAAGTCCAGAAGTCCGAGGGCAAGGTCATCCTGTTCATCGATGAGCTCCACACCATCGTGGGCGCGGGTGCCACCGAGGGCTCCATGGACGCCGGCAACATCCTCAAGCCGGCGCTCGCCCGTGGCGACCTGCACGCGATCGGCGCGACCACGCTCGACGAATACCGCAAGTACATCGAGAAGGACGCGGCGCTCGCCCGTCGTTTCCAGACCGTTATGGTGAGCGAGCCTACCGTCGAGGACACCATCTCGATTCTTCGTGGCCTGAAGGAGAAGTACGAGATCTTCCACGGCGTGCATATCACCGATAGCGCGCTCGTGGCCGCCGCCGACCTCTCCGATCGCTACATCGCCGACCGTTTCCTGCCCGACAAGGCCATCGACCTGGTCGATGAGGCGGCAAGCCGCCTACGCATGGAGCTCGACAGCATGCCGGTCGAGATCGACGCCACCACGCGTCAGCTCACCCAGCTGCAGATCGAGGAGCAGGCGCTCATGAAGGAGACCGACGACGCCTCCAAGGAGCGCCTGGAAGCCCTGCGCCAGGAAATCGCCGAGGTCCAGGAAAAACTCAACGTGCAAAAGGCCGGCTGGCTCAACCAAAAGAACGCCATCGACCACGTGCAGGAGCTCAAGGGACAGCTCGACGAGGCCAAGAGCGAAGAGGAGCGTGCGACGCGCAACGGCGATTTGGGCCGTGCGTCCGAGCTGCGCTACTCCGTGATTCCGGGCCTGCAGCAGCAGATTCAGGATTCCGAGGCCGCGCTCGAGGCGCAAAAGCAGCAGGACGGCGAGGGCCTCAACGAGCAGGTGACCTCCGATGAGATCGCCGAGGTCGTGAGCGCCTGGACCGGCGTGCCCGTGTCCAAGATGATGCAGGGCGAGCTCGACAAGCTCAAGGGCCTGGAGGGCGAGCTGCATAAGCGCGTCATCGGTCAGGATGAGGCCGTCTCCGCCGTTGCCGCGGCCGTGCGCCGCAGCCGTGCGGGCCTCTCCGATCCGGACAAGCCCATCGGCAGCTTCTTCTTCCTGGGCCCCACCGGCGTGGGCAAGACCGAGCTCGCCAAGGCGCTGGCCGAGTGCCTGTTCGATGACGAGCGCGCGCTCGTGCGTATCGACATGTCCGAGTATATGGAGAAGTTCAGCGTCCAGCGTCTGATCGGTGCGCCCCCGGGATACGTGGGTTACGACGAGGGCGGCCAGCTCACTGAGGCCGTGCGCCGTCGTCCGTACTCCGTGATCTTGCTCGACGAGATGGAGAAGGCCCATCCAGATGTCTTCAACGTGCTGCTGCAGGTGCTCGACGACGGCCGTCTGACCGATGGCCAGGGCCGCCAGGTGTCCTTCAAGAACACGATTATCATCATGACGTCCAACGTGGGCTCCAAGGCCATCGCCGATCTGTCCGGTAAGGACGAGGAGGAGATGCGCCATCAGGTCGACGCCGCCATGGCTCAGACCTTCCGCCCCGAGTTCCTCAACCGTATCGACGATATCGTGGTGTTCCATCCGCTCGGCATGGCGCAGATCGAGAAGATCGTCGACATCCAGCTTGCCGACGTTCGCGCACGCCTGGCCAAGGAGCGCATGACGCTTGCCATCACCCCGGCGGCCAAGCAGATGCTCGCCGTGGGTGGCCTGGACCCCGTGTTCGGTGCCCGTCCGCTCAAGCGCCTGGTCCAGCGCGAGGTCGTGGACGCCATCGCCGCCGCCATCATCGACGGCACGGTGCGCGAGGGCGATCAGGTGACGGTCGATGCCGGCAAGGACGGCGGCTTTACCGTCGTGTGCGACAACACGCCGGCGGCCACCTACGAGGTTCCCGACGCCGAGTAGATTTTGGGACATGCCTTAAAATCTACCAGCCGTCTCTAAACGCCAAGGGCGGCGGATCCAATTGGGTCCGCCGCCCTTTTTCGTGCGACAATCGATGATGTTGAACGGATGCGATGCAAGGAGCTATGCAGATGAAAGACGAGATCAAGACAAGTGCGTCGGCGCCCAAGCCCACGTCCAAGCCGGCACCCAAGCCGCGCGATCCCTACATCCGTGCCGAGAACGAGGACGATGACGGTTACGATCCCTACAGCGACCGACGCCTCGAGCGCGAGCCAATGTTCGAAGCCGACCCGTGGCGCTGAGTGCCACCCAAAAGGCCACCAATTAAGTTGCGGTGAAATAGGGACTGTTTTTGCAGTTTGACCAGCAAAAACAGTCCCTATTTCACCGCAACTGCGTTAGGGATTTTTCTACAGGGGGAGGGTAGTCAAAAAAGCCCCGTCCCAAATTGACTGCTCGGGGAGTTGCATTCGAGCTCGGTTGTCCTCTTAGCCACTCGATATCCTTCGGAGCAATAACAGTGAAAAAACTTGCTTAAGTGTTAATCAAGCTACACACAATCTTGCTCTCTAATTAATCAAGAATCAGTATAATTTTGATTAGCTAGAGAGCAAGATTGGAGAATCATGGCATTCAACGACTTGATCGCCCAGAAAATAAAGGACTTTGAACAGCAGGGGGTTCCGCAGGTCTTTGAGCGAGACCTTGATCTGGGAAACCCACAGGAGCCAAAGCGCGACAACATCGTAAATGTGGTTGTGGGGGCCCGCCGTTGTGGAAAGACGTATCGCCTGTATCAGGAGATGCAGCGGCTTCAGGGCCGGGGCGTCGAGCTTGACCGGATGCTTTACTTTAATTTTGAGGACGAACGCTTGCGCCCGTATGAGTCATCGCTGCTGGCGGACGTGCTCGACACGTTCTATGCGCTGTATCCTGCTGCTCGAACCGAGGGCGCTTACATTTTCTTTGACGAGATCCAGGAAATTCCCGAATGGGGTGCGTTTCTGCGGCGTGTAGTCGATACGGAGAAAGCGACCGTCTATGTGACGGGATCTTCTTCTAAGATGCTGTCCTCAGAGCTTAAGAGCGAGTTCAGGGGTCGTTCTCTTATACGGGAGCTTTTTCCGTTGAGTTTTTCGGAATACGTTCGATATAAGACGGGGAGCGTTTTCGAGCCAGATGCGACCTTTTCCCCAAGCGATGCAGCGCTGCTTCGACATCATCTGATCGGATATCTTGAACGAGGGGGATTCATCGCGACGCTTGAGCAGACGCCCGCAGACGCGATTCAGCTGCTACAGGAATATGCTTCGCGAACGGTCGCTATGGACGTCGTTGAGCGTTACGACGTCAAGAACCCTCGCCTGGCATCGCTGTTCCTAACGCGGTGTATGGCATCTTCGGGACGAGAGCTGTCGGTGAACAAAGTGTACAACGAGTTCAAGAGCAGGCAGATACCCGTCAGTCGTAATTCGCTCAGCGACTTACTTGAGTATTATGAGGATGCCTACCTGCTGTTCTCCGTGCCGGAGTTCACGCGTTCACTGGCAAATAACATGCGGTCTGCTTCTAAGGTCTACGCTGTCGATCCTGCGATGTTTGGAGCATTCTCTCCCGCATCGGCATTGGACCAGGGTCAGAGGCTCGAGACCGCAGTGTTCAACGCGCTAAGAAGAAGGACTCCCGCGGTGAGGGTCGGATCGGTCTGCCGCCTGCTGATCAAAGAGAAGAGCAAAAGCCATGAGGTGGACTTTGTGGCTGGGGACGCACTTCTCATGCGGGCTTATAGCCTGATTCAGGTGAGTGTGGATATGGCAAGTGAGAAAACGCGCGAGCGCGAAATTGCCGCGCTTGATGCCTCGATGGCCCAGTTCGATCTTGGCGAGTCGGCAATCGTTACCATGGATGAGCAGGCCGATATTCCATGCGAGCACGGTGCGGTACACGTTGTGCCCGCATGGAAGTGGCTCCTTGCCTAATCATCTACGGATCTGTGGGGCCAGGACCTCCTGGCCCCTTCATTACGGTTGGGGAGCACCGTGATGCGCCCGGCTAGTCCTGGGCCTTGATGCTCGGCATCAGAATCTGGGCGAGGTAGTCGGTCTCGAGTTTGGTCGCGGAGTCTGCGTTGCCGTCTTTGCCGACCAGCACGTTCTTGATCTGGCTATAGGTATAGCGGTTGCCGGTCGTTAGCTCGACAAGCTCAACTGCAGTGTCCATGGGGTAGGTCGACACGGGGTCTTGCGTGCGTCCGTTGATGGTCTGGGGCACCACATACGGATAAACGGGGCCGCTGGCGTAGACGGTGTAGCCGTTGCCGAGGTTTGCCGCACCCAAAACTGCGTCGCCCTCATCGGGCGTAAAGCTCTCGCCGTCGCGCACCGTGACAAGCGTCACAAGCGGCGTGTTCGTGTCGCCGGCAAGATAGATGCACAGCGTGCTGCCGTTTTGCCAAGTCGCGACTTTGCCGTACCACTCAACGGGAATATCGAGCTGATACAGGTCCGTTGCCTTATGTCGAGCATCGGCGTCGCGGGCGGACTGTGCCTCGCTTGCGCTTACGGCGTTGGCGGCGGCATCGCGGCGCGTAATTGCCGCCTGCTGGAGTATCTTTGCCGCGGCGGCAGAGCTCGCGCCGCCTTCCTCGGCATACTTGGCGGCGGCATCGATCTGGTCGTCAGTCACCGTGTCGGCCGAAGGCACCTTGAGCTTAAAGGTGGCCTGGGAACTCAAATCCTGCCCATCGCTCTTGACCGTAACTTGGGCCTTGGTGGTCGGGACGGTGTAGATGGTGCCGTCCGCCGCGATGGGGGAGGCGGCGATGGAGAACGTGTAATCGCCGGGCAGCAGCTTGATGCCGCGACCGTGCTCGTCAACGTAGAGCGTTTCGCTCACAGAAGAGCCGTCGGAGTCCTGGCCACTCACCTGCACGGGAATCTTGGAGCCAGTTGAGCAGTCGAGGCCCGCGGCATGCACGCCAATTTGCACCGACATCATGGTATGGGCGTTTGCGGCAACTACGGCGGCCTGCTCTTGCTGGTATCCGTTCCAAGCCGCATAGCCCGCGCCGCCGGCGACGAGCGCGACGGCTATGGCGCCGGCGACCATCAGGTTGCGTCGCTTGGGCGACATCTTGCGGTGACGGGCCTCGGCCTCATGTGCCGAGGGAACGGACGGCAGGGGAATATCGCCCATGGCGATGGTCTCGTCCACGGCAGGCGCGGAGCCCAGTCCGGGAAGCTTGCGGGTCAGCGAATCTTCGGCCGGTAAGCTGTCGAGCAAGATGGTTTCCTCGCTCGTGTCGGATTCGGGCTGGTCGTCGGCCTCGCATTCGGATTCCTCGCGCACCGCCTCGTCTTCGGTGGGCGCGGCGCCATCGGCTTTTGCATCCCGATCATCGGGCTGCGCCTCGATTTCCGGCTCATCCTGCACATCAACGCTCGAATCGTCAAACGCAATCTCGGCCAGCGCGATCTGGTCTAGGCTCTCCAGGGCCTCGGCACACGCTTCTGCATCTTGGGCCGCGTCCTCTTGGCCCATCGTCTCATCTTTCATATATCCCCCAAGCTCAATATCGGGACAACAATGTACCCAAAATTGGGGTCACATAGAGCTGTCGGGCGGTTGGAAATCTGATTTTATCTGTGAGAGAGGTTTTGCATATGTGCGTGAATGCGCGCAACAACAAAATGCCCCGGAAAGCGGGCGAATCGCTTTCCGGGGCTGCGCATGACGCGCGATTGCGGCGTCGGCTAAGTTTGCCTACATCCAAATGTGGACGGAATAAACGCGTTACTCGGCGTGTGCGTAATCAACCTTGGCGCGGCGAGCGGTGGCCTTCTCCCAATCGCTGGTGCCCTCAAAGACATCCTGCTTGTAGGGGTTGCGGCCGAGCTTCTTGGCGCGGTGGGCGATGTAGATGATCGCGGCGATGTTGGCGACCAGCGCGGCGATCGAGACCGCGGTAGCGGCGCCGGGGTCGAGCGTGGAGTGGGTCACAAAGATGGACTCCTCCTGGAAGTACGGGAACACCTGGGCAAACATGCACCAAATGGCCAGCGTAAAGGCGCGGTTCTGAATCCAGCCGCCCTTGTTCCAGATAAAGGCGGCGACGGTGGGCGCCAGCAGCAGCGCAAAGCCGCAGAACCAGGAGTGGGTGGGCAGGCAGTTGTAGGTGTAGCAGAAGTTCCAGATATCGTAGGCGATGATGTAGACCCAGGTCATATCGGGCCACAGCATGTCGGTCTGATCCTCGGAGGCGTAGACGCTCCACCAACCGGTCATACAGAAGATGTTGATGATACCGGCGATGCCGTTGAACACGTTGTTCCAGCCGGCCAGCTGCGTGGCACCTTCGGAGGTGACCCAGGTGGACTGGCCCAGGACAAAGAAGTGATAGGCGCTCTCAAAGTCGGACACGACAGCGATCATGATGTTGATGGCGACGATCACAAACGGCCATGCGCGGAACCAATGCGCCTTGCCGATCTTGCCCCACTGGTACTTAATGGCAATGAAGCCCCAGCAACCGGCCAGCGCCGCGTATACCTTGGCGTAGTGGAACCAGCTGTTCTGGTACACATGGGTGGGGTTGGTGAGCGCCCACTCGGCGCCTTGTGAGACGCCCACGGCGATGGCGACGCAGTAGATGGTCATGGCCAGTGGAGCCACGCCAAAGATGATGGCCGCGCCCAGCTTGGTGCGGCGGCCGACCTCGTTGAGCACGATCAGGCCAATAAAGACCATGGCCCAGCCGGCCCAGTGGATAAGGGTATCGCTACCCCAAACATCGAACAGCATGCTGCTCTCCTTTCACACGCCCGCGGCCCCTCTTCTGATCGCGGGCAGTTTGGCCAAATGTCGTCAGTCCTGGGGCTTGCGCTCCGGATACTTGGCGGTATAGCCCTCGATGTGGAGTGTCGAGGCGATGATTTCCTTGACTGTCTCGTCGGGCACATCGGGGTGCGTGCGGATATACATCAACAACCCCATGATGAGGGTGTAGAACGTCTCGTAGACATGGTCGATGCGTAGCTCATGATGGGCGACAAAATCCACCACGGTGGTGTCGCAGATATACTGCGCCACGCGTTGGACCACGTTGTGCAAAAAGCCGCCGTAGAGCGCGCCGCTGTTGGAGGTCAGAGTGTGCGGCAGTTCGTGGCCGCTGGCGACCAGGCGCTTAAAGAGCGGGGCGACGGTGTCGAGCGCGCCCTCGATATCACCGACGGTGCGGTTGGCATTCCACTGCTCGAGTTCGGAGATAAAGCCGTCGATCGCCTCGTCCATGACGGCGGTGACGGCGGCGTCCATGTCGGCGAAGTAGTGGTAGAACAGCGAGCGCGTGCAGCCGGCTCGCTTGGCCACGGCCGATACTGATAGGTGGGACACGCCTAGCTCGGAGCTTACGGTGCGCACAGCATCGAGGATCTCGCGACGGCGCTCGTCGCCCGTCAGGCGCTTTGCCGCGCTATCGGATGCGGGAACGGCATCGACCACAGAGGTACCTGCTGTGTTGTTGCCCATGTTTTGCCGCCTTTCATCCTCTTTTGCCTGACCGTTCGCCTAACAGTCTTGAATATTGTTGACGGTTCGTCAATACTATTTTTGACACAATGTCAACTAATGGCGGGTGAACGGCATGGGGCATGCCCGGCCTGCAAAAAAAGAGGGGCGCCGCGGTCTCGCCGGGCTGTGGCAAGAGAAGGGACAACCATGATTCTCAACGGACCGGGGATTAGCTATACCGAGCCCGATATCGGCGCGGAGTTCGTGCCGCCGATACCGGAGCATCCGCGCGAGGCCATCGTCAAACTGTGCGAGCACTGCACCAACCGTCTGCTGCATCGCGATGAGCTGCTGGGCTACGAGTACTGGTCGTTTGCCGAGGCCGCAACCGACGAGCAGGCCGAAGTGCTCTGCAAGATGAAGATGCGCCGTCCCTATACGCTGCCCGAGATGGTCAAGCTCACCGGCATGCCCGAAGCCGATATCGAGAAGATGCTCGACGACATGAGCTACACGGGTCTGCTCGAGTACAACTGGGAAAACCCCGAGCGCGCCAAGCAGTGGGTGCTGCCCATGCTGGTGCCGGGTTCCGCCGAGTTCCTCAACATGCGCGCGAGCCAGCTCGAGGAGCATCCGGTCTATGCCAAGTTCTTTGAGCAGGCGTCCAAGGGACCGCTGTCGAAGGCCACGCCGATGGTGCCGCCCGGAGGCGCCGGTATCGGCATGCATGTCATTCCGGTCGAGAAGGCTATCGACGCCGCGAGCACCTCGGTACCGATTGAGCATATCGAGCATTGGCTCGACAAATACGATGGCAAATATGCCGCTAGCACCTGCAGCTGCCGCGCGAGCCGTCGCGTGATGGGTGAGGGCTGCGCCGACGACCCGGCCGATTGGTGCATCGCCGTGGGCGATATGGCCGACTACGTGGTTGAGACCGATCGTGGCCATTACGTGACCCGCGACGAGGTTTACGACATCCTGCGCCAGGCCGAGGACAACGGCTTTGTGCACCAGATCACCAATATCGACGGCGAGAACAAGATCTTCGCCATCTGCAACTGCAACGTCAACGTGTGCTACGCCCTGCGCACCTCGCAGCTGTTCAACACGCCCAACCTGTCGCGCTCGGCCTATGTCGCCAAGGTCGAGAAGGACAAGTGCGTTGCCTGCGGTCGCTGCGTTGAGGTGTGCCCGGCCGGCGCCGCCAAGCTCGGCCAGAAGCTCTGCAGCAAAAAGGCCGGCGGACAGGTGCCCGAGTATCCGCGCCAGGAGCTGCCCGACGCCACCAAATGGGATCACACCAAGTGGTCGCCCAACTACCGCAACGACAACCGTATCGAGACGCATGAGTCCGGCACCGCTCCCTGCAAGACGGCCTGCCCCGCGCACGTTGCCGTTCAGGGCTATTTGAAGCTCGCGGCTCAGGGTCGCTATGACGAGGCCCTAGCACTCATTAAGCGCGAGAACCCGCTGCCCGCTATCTGCGGCCGTGTGTGCAACCGCCGCTGTGAGGATGCCTGCACCCGCGGCCGTGTGGATGCCGCCGTGGCTATCGACGAGGTCAAGAAGTTCATCGCCCAGCGCGATCTGGATGCCGCGACCCGCTACGTCCCGCCCGTGGTTACGCCGACGCGCGCCGGCGGCTTTGATCAGAAGATCGCCATCATCGGTGCCGGTCCGGCCGGCCTGTCCTGCGCCTTCTATCTGGCCGAGAAGGGCTACAAGCCCGTCGTGTTCGAGAAGAACGAGCGCCCGGGTGGCATGCTCACCTATGGCATTCCCAGCTTTAAGCTGCAGAAGGATGTTATCGAGGCCGAGGTCGAGATCATTCGCCTGATGGGTGCCGAGTTCCGCTATGGCGTGGAGGTCGGTCGCGACGTGACGCTCGACGAGCTGCGCGCGCAGGGCTTCAAGGCCTTCTACGTTGCCATTGGCTGCCAGGGCGGCCGCCTTGCCGGCATTCCGGGCGAGGATGCCGAGGACGTGACCGTGGCCGTCGACTTCCTTCGCGAGGTTAACAGCGGCAAGATCGATACCCTGTCCGGCCGCACCATTGTGGTGGGCGGCGGCAACGTGGCCATCGACGTTGCCCGCAACGCCTGCCGTCTGGGCTCTGAGCATGTTGAGATGTTCTGTCTGGAGGGCGAGGCCCAGATGCCCGCCAGCGAGGAGGAGCGTCGCGAGGCCGTTGAGGACGGCGCTCACATCAGCTGCGGCTGGGGCCCCAAGGAGGTTCACCTGGACGAGGTCGGTCGCGTGTGCGGTATCACCTTCAAGCGCTGCACGCGTGTCTTTGACGACGAGGGCCGGTTTGCGCCCGAGTACGACGAGAACGATCTGCGCCGTGTCGATGCCGACCGTATCGTCATGTCGATTGGCCAGTCCATTGTGTGGGGCGACCTGCTAGCTGGTTCCCAGGTGGAGCTTGGCCGCGGTCAGGGTGCCCTTGCCGATCCCCAGACCTACCAGACCGCCGAACCCGACATCTTTGTGGGTGGTGACGTCTACACTGGTCCCAGCTTTGCCATCGACGCTATCGCCGCCGGTCACGAGGCCGCGGTGTCCATCCATCGCTTTGTGCAGCCGGGCTCCACGCTCACCATCGGCCGCAACCAGCGCCGCTACACCGCGCTCGACCGCGACGATGTCGTGATCGAAAGCTACGGCAACGCGAGCCGCGAGGTTGCCCACGTGGACCGCGAACGCGAGAAGGCTGCGCCGTTTAGCGAGTATGTTGAGACCTTTACCGAGGAGCAGGTGCGCGCCGAGACCGCCCGCTGCTTGGGCTGCGGCGCCTCGATCGTCGACCCCAACAAGTGCATCGGCTGCGGCCTGTGCACCACCAAGTGCGCGTTTGACGCCATCCATCTGGATCGCGACCGCCCCGAGTGCTCCACGATGGTCAAATACGAGCAAAAGCTCCCAAGCCTGGGCAAGTACGCATTGAAGCGTGCAATTAAGATCAAATTTGGGAAGAAGTAAGAGACCTAACAAGTAAGTGAACGGCGCAGAGGGCGGTTGGACAGCGAGCGGGTCCCAGGCGTGGCGAGGTGCCTTGAAAGAGGAGGGCATAGGGCTTTTGCCCATGCCCGACGATTGAAAGGCAGATCGCCCGTCTGGGACTCGCGCAGCTTCAAGCCGACCGCCGTTCGTTAGAACGGCGGAAGGAATTAAAAGTGCACGAGCTGGGGATCGTCTATCACATCATTCGCGATGTCGAGAACGTGGCGCGCGCCAATGGCGTGCGTCGCGTTTCGAGCGTCACGCTGCTGCTGGGCGAGGTCTCGGGCGTCGTTCCCGACTTGCTACTCGACGCTTGGCGCTGGGCGGCAGATAAAAAGCCCATCACCGAGGGTGCAGAGCTTATCGTGGAGCCCGTTGAGGCCGTGACACATTGCGAGGCGTGCGGCCGCGACTATTCGACAGTCGAGCACGGCAAGACCTGTCCCCATTGCGGTAGCGGCGAGACCTATTTGCTGCAGGGCCAAGAGGTCATGATCAAACAGATCGAGACCCCCGACGAGGACCCAGCAGACACTGTTCCCGATGACCCCTCCGACGCCCCCGATGCCGTCGACGCCGCCAACCCACTCCACATCGCCTAACATCCAATGACTACATGGGCTAGAGTTCTAAACATATTTGCTTCGGTTAGTCAAGTCATGTCTGTTTAAACAAAATGGCGGCACGCAGGCGCATTGGGATCCACCTAAAAGTGGTCTTAACGAACAGTGCACCTTTATATGTCTTTGAAAGCAATCAGCAAATCACGTTTTAGCAGGCAATAAGCTGTAAACCGGCAACGTAATCAACTTGTAACAAACCTAGACGTTTAAACAAATAAACCAACCTTTTGCGAATTTAGCTATAATTCCACAAACCAAACAGGTATACTTCCTTAATGTCGTGTAGGAAATACGTAGACAAAAAGGAGGTTATGTGATGGTAAGTATTGTTCTTGCTAGCCACGGGGACTTGGCAGCTGGAATCAAGCAGACGGGCTCGATGGTCTTTGGCGATCAGCCGTCTGTTGCCGTGGTCTCGCTCGAGCCGAGCATGGGCCCCGACGACTTCCGTGCCAAGGTCGAGGAAGCAGTCGCTTCCTTCGAGGACCAGGAGCAGGTGCTCTTCCTCGTTGATCTGTGGGGCGGCACGCCGTTCAACCAGATCAGCGGGCTCATCGAGGGCCACGATTCCTGGGCTATCGTCACCGGTGTCAACCTGCCTATGCTCATCGAGGCATATTCGCAGCGCTTTGACGCAAAGAACACTGCACATGCGATCGCAAAACATCTCGTGACTGAGGCTAAGGCTGGCGTGCGTGTCAAGCCCGAGTCTCTGGAGCCCGAGGAGAAGAAGCCGGCTGCGGCCGCCGCTGCTCCTGCAGGCGCCATCCCTCCGGGAACGGTCATCGGCGATGGGCACATCAAGATCGCCCACGTCCGTATCGACACCCGTCTGCTTCATGGTCAGGTGGCCACCACGTGGACCAAGCAGATCAACCCCAACCGCATCATCGTGGTTTCCGACGGCGTTGCTCACGACGAGCTCCGCAAGACCATGATCGAGCAGGCTGCCCCTCCGGGAGTCCATGCCAACGTCGTGCCCATCAAGAAGATGGCCGAGGTCGTCAAGGACACGCGCTTTGGTGACACCAAGGCCATGCTGCTCTTTGAGAACCCGCAGGATCTGCTCAAGGCCATCGAGGCCGGTGTCGACATCAAGGAAGTCAACATCGGTTCCATGGCTCACTCCAAGGGCAAGGTCGTCGTCACCAACGCCGTCGCTATGGGCGATGATGACGTTAAGACTCTCGAGGCCCTCAAGGCCAAGGGCGTCAAGTTCGAGGTCCGCAAGGTTCCTTCGGATTCCTCCGAGGATCTCGACGCCATGTTGAAGAAAGCTAAGGCCGAACTGGCCGCTCAAGCATAGTAAAGGAGGGTCCGATACATGTCTGCAATCACTATTCTGCTTGTTGCGATTGTCGCGTTGCTTGCCGGTATGGAAGGCATTCTGGATGAGTTCCAGTTCCATCAGCCGCTCGTGGCATGCACGCTTATCGGTCTCGTAACCGGTCACCTTCAGGAGGGCATCCTCCTGGGCGGTTCGCTCCAGATGATGGCCCTTGGCTGGGCTAACGTCGGCGCCGCTGTCGCGCCTGACGCCGCTCTGGCCTCGGTCGCTTCTTCGATCATCATGGTGCTCGCCCTCAACGGTGGCGCCACCGATTCGGCCAAGGCCGTTACCACCGCTATCGCCGTCGCCGTCCCACTGTCGGTCGCTGGTCTGTTCCTGACCATGATCTGCCGTACCATTGCTACCGCTATCGCTCACGCCATGGACGGTTGCGCCGAGAAGGGCGACTTCTCCGGCATCGAGCGCTGGCAGTATGCTGCCATCCTCATGCAGGGCCTTCGTATCGCCATCCCGGCAGTGCTTCTGTGCGTCATCCCGGCCGAGGCCGTTACCAACGCGCTTAACGCTATGCCCGACTGGCTGTCCGGCGGCATGGCTGTCGGCGGCGGCATGGTCGCTTCCGTCGGTTACGCCATGGTCATCAACATGATGGCCACCAAGGAGACCTGGCCGTTCTTCGTCCTCGGCTTTGTCCTTGCTGCCATCCCTCAGCTCACGCTGATCGCCCTTGGTCTCATCGGCATCTCCCTTGCCCTCATCTACCTTGGCCTTAAGGATCTGGCCAAGCAGGGTGGCGGCATGGGCGGTGGCTCCGGCGACCCGCTCGGCGACATTCTGAACGATTACGAGTAGGAGGGGAGTGATACATATGGCAGAGAACAAGATTCAGCTCACCAAGGCTGACCGCAAGAAGGTTTGCTTCCGTCATCAGTTCCTTCAGGGCTCGTGGAACTACGAGCGTATGCAGAACGGCGGCTGGTGCTTCGCAATGATCCCTGCGATCAAGAAGCTCTACACCAGCAAGGATGACCAGATTGCCGCTCTTAAGCGCCACCTGGAGTTCTATAACACCCACCCCTATGTTTCCGCCCCCGTCATTGGCGTTACCCTCGCCCTCGAGGAGGAGCGCGCCAACGGTGCTCCGATCGATGATGTCGCCATCCAGGGCGTCAAGGTCGGTATGATGGGCCCGCTCGCCGGCGTCGGTGACCCCGTCTTCTGGTTCACCCTTCGCCCGATTCTGGGCGCTCTGGGCGCTTCCCTGGCCATGTCCGGCAGCATCGTCGGTCCGCTGCTGTTCTTCTTCGCGTGGAACATCATCCGTTACGCTTTCCTGTGGTACACGCAGGAGTTTGGCTACAAGGTCGGCTCCTCCATCGCCAAGGACCTCTCCGGTGGTCTGATGGGCAAGGTCACCGAGGGCGCTTCCATCCTGGGTATGTTCATCATCGGCGCCCTGGTCGAGCGCTGGGTGTCCATTTCCTTCACCCCGATCGTCTCCACGGTCAAGCAGTCTGCTGGCGCCTTTATCGACTGGGCTAGCCTGCCCTCCGGTTCCGAGGGTATCAAGGAAGCGCTGACGATGTACAACTCCGTCGGTGCTACCGCCCTTGATCAGATGAAGGTCACCACGCTTCAGGCCAACCTCGATCAGCTCATCCCCGGCCTTGCCGCCGTGTGCCTGACCCTGCTGGTCTGCAAGCTCCTCAAGAAGAAGGTCAGCCCGATCGTCATCATCCTGGCTCTCTTCGCCGTCGGCATCATCGGTCGCTTCTGCGGCTTCATGTAAGCACGCTTCGGCTTAAGACCGAGAATTGCTAGGCAAGGGCTTTTGAGCCATTGAAACGGACCGCACCCGGTGGGTACACTGGATGCGGTCCGATTGTTTTTATTGGAGGGCGAGGCGCGTATGGCGCAATCTCAGAACAGCACGGTCGATCTGGCAACGCCGGCAACCTGCCTGATGGGGCTTACCAGCCACGGTAACGTGATGGTGGGCAATAAGGCGTTTGAGTACTATAACGAGCGCAATCCCGAGGATTATATTCAAATCCCGTGGGACGAGGTCGACTATATTGCCGCCGAGGTCTTGCGCGGCACCAAGAAGATTACGCGTTTTGCCATCTTCACCAAGGACAACGGTCACTTTACGTTTTCGACGCGCGACGACAAAGAGACGCTGCGCGCTGTGCGCAAGTACGTGGACGAGGATAGACTCGTGCGTTCGCCCGACTTTATCGACGTAACGACCAAGGGCGCCAAGAGCATCCCTGCTGCCATCAAAAGCCTCTTTCACAAAGGCGACTAGTCGTCTGCGATAGATGGCGGAAAATGCATCCCGGAATTCGTTCTCATTCCGGGATGCATTTTCCTTTTGAGCGCCAGTTGGGAAAGCTTGTCCCATTTTTTAGCCGAATACCGGGATGGAATTTCCCTTACATGTGGTTAGAGGAAACCCCATCCCATTATTTTGCGTTATTCTGGGTTATAATTTTCCGTTATTGAGAAGGCTCTACGGCGATAATTCGCTGCAGAGCCTTCTTGATGAGTGGCCATGCGCTACATGGCCAAGGGGCAAATCTGCTACACTAGTACAACATGCCTCCGTAGCTCAGGGGATAGAGCACCGCTCTCCTAAAGCGGGTGTCGACGGTTCGAATCCGCCCGGGGGCACCAGGAAAATCGCAGGTCAGGAGTTATTTTTGCTTCTGACCTGTTCTGGTTTTTGGGCTAAGAACTGCTTTTGTTTGTAAATCTGGTAAGTAAATTATTTAACTTACCGAGTTTTCCACTGAAAACAGGAAATCACCATTTTGGGGATAAAAAGTTTTCAACAGCCGTTAGTCGGTTCCATTTTGGTGAAGCGCTTCCCCATTTAGGGTAAAAAATGTCACCATTTTGATGATTCGACTGCTTTGAGTTTTTGATAAAAACGCCTGTTCAGAAGCTTGTGCTATACCCATTTTGGTGAAACCAATTAATAGAGAAATACATCTATAAAGAAATAGGGACGGCGATGCCGTCCTCTTCGCTCGCAGAGCTCGCTGCGCGGCCACGTACCGTGTCCTTGCCGTCGGCTACGCCGCCGATAAAGAAAGGGGACAGCGATGCTGCCCCCTTCGCTCGCAGAGCTCGCTGCGCGGTCACGTGCCGTGACCTTGCCGCCGGCTACGCCGTCGATTGATACGCTCACTGCGTTCGCTGATGATGATGGACTAATCCGTTTTATCGCTGACACCAGTCATAAGTGCAGCAATTGATATGTTGAATCCATTGGCAATTTTAGAGAGGTTGGAAAGGCTGACATTACGCCGACCGACTTCAATGCTCGCGTAGTAGGAACGATCCATCTCAATCAAATTGGCGAACTGCTCCTGGCTGTACCCGAGTCCAGCGCGGAGTTCTTTGCATCTCATGCCGAATGATTTCTGAAGCGTCTTCGTATCCATGACAAAAAGAGTCATGGATTGTTGTATTTATGCCAACGGACTATATACAACAATCCCAGTTAAGGCGCATAATTACCTTTATTGGAAAGAGTTCTGATGCCTAGTTGGACATGGCATGGAAAAGGAATGGAATAGCAATGACTCAGGGAAAGCATTTCGCTACCGGCGGCGATCACTTCGCCGCGCAGCCCGGCAAAAAGATTCACACCCCGAAGGGGATCGCGCGTCTGACCGTCACCGCGGCGACCATGGCCGCCATGACCGGATCGAGCCTCATCTCACCGTTCGCGGCATTCGCCCAGACCGGTGACGGGGGCACGCAGCACCCCGCCGTGATGTCGCCGATTGCCGCCCATGCCGGCGCGGCATCCGGTACCGGCGCGAAATCCGCCGCACAGACCATCGCGGACCTGCAGAAGGCGGTCGACGAGGCGAAGGCGAAGGAAGACGCCGCCAAGTCATCCTACGATGAGGCCGCCGGCCCCTACAACGAGGCGGCTTCCGCCCGCGACCAGGCCAAGGCATCCTACGATTCGGCAGTCAGCGCCGGCACGGCAGCCGACCGAGCGGCAATGGACGAGTACGCTCGTCAGGTCGCGGAGGGCAAGGACGCCGCCGATGCCGCCGGCAAGGACCTCGAGCAGGCGAAGGCGGGCCTCGCAGACGCCAAGGCGGATGCATCCGAGAAGGACGAGGCGTACCAGTCCGCTCTCAAGGCGGCCCAGGATGCCAAGGGCGTCCTCGATAAAGCCAAGGCCGATGCCGTGAGCGCCACCCCGGAGGCAATCCGTGCCGCCGAGCAGGCCGTGCGCGAAGCCACGGATGCCGTGAGCAAGGCACAGGCCGAACTCGCCAACGCCAACGCGACGCTTGCCGATGCCCAGTCCAAGCTGGTTGCGGCCCAGTCTGCAAAGGATTCCGCCGATGCCGTCCTCGCCGTAGCCAAGCAGAACAAGGACGCGGCGGATGCGAAGGTCGCAGCCGCCAGCGCCGCCTACGAGAAGGCGAAAGCCGACCTCGCCGCAGCGGAGGCAGGCGCCAGCGGCCCGGAGTACGCTGCGGCAAAACAGAAGGTCGCGGACGCAGAGGCAGCCCTCGCCGCCGCACGGGCGGCACAGTCCCAGTGCGAGTCCGAGCTCGAGCAGGCACAGTCTGCTGCGGCAACGGCACAAGCCGACCTGAATGATGCCCAGGCGTCCCTCTCCGTAAAGCAGCAGACCGCGGCCGATGCCAAATCCGGCGTGGGCGACGCCCAGTCCGCACTCGATGCCGCGAACGCCGGCCTCGATGCGGCCAAGCAGGCGAATGCTGACGCCGCCGCCAAGCTGGATGCCGCGAAGCAGGCTGTCAATGACGCCAAGTCCGCCAAGGCAGCCGCCGACGTAGAGCTCGCGAACGCAAAGACCGCAAAGGATACCGCAGACGCCGCCGTGACCGCCGCGCAGCAGAAGGTCGACGAGGCACAGGCAAAACTCGATACCGCCGACGCGCAGCTCAAGCAGGGAGCCATCGGCTTCTTCCGTGCCATGGGTGCCGATGACGCAGTCAACATCATCCTGAACGCCAAATATGCCGGAAAGACCGAAGTCGGCAACTCCAAGGACGCCACGTCTCTTGACAATATGCTCAATGCGATCAAGTGGATGAAGTCCGTCAACGACTACCGCAAGTCGGTCGGCCTGTCCGAGCTCCATGTCACCTACAAGCTCATCGCCGGTGCGATCGCAGATGCCAACTACAGCGACACCGTGCTCGATCATGCCCGTCAATATGATTTTGCCGAAAACCTGGCATGGAATTACGGAATCGATCCGAGTGGGCAGTGGATCGAGCAGGAGAAGGGCTTTTTCGACAAGGCAACGGAGGCCCTTTATGGAGTCGCCGGTCTTGTCGGCAAGGATGCCTATGATTTCTATGCAAAGAACGGTGTCGCAATCAACCATTGGATTGCAGACAACTGCCACTGGGAGAACGGCAGTAGCGGCACCGTCGGCCATTACATGAACATCATCAATCCCGAACTCGCCGTTATGGGAATGGCAACCTGCACCAAGGGCACCATGTCCGGGCTTCAGACGCAGTGCTACACCGCAGAGATCTCCGGCTGGTCCGGCTCCGGTTGGAACATGAACCCCATCTCCGTCGACGAGTACGAGCAGAAGCTGACCTCCTATATCAACGGTCTTAAGAACGCCAAGAGCGCACTCGACGCAGCCAAGGCCGATCTCGCATCCAAGCAGCAGGCAGCCACCGACGCCGCTGAAACCGTCCAGCAGAAGCAGGACGCAGCGGATTCCGCACAGGCAGATGTCGATGCCGCAAAGCAGGGTGTTGCCGATGCCCAGCGTGCCGTCGATGCCGCAAAGGCTGATCTCGCATCCAAGCAGCAGGGCGTCACGGATGCCCAGACCGAGCTTAATGCGGCGAAATCGGACCTCGATGCCGCCAACGCGGCAGTCGATACGGCAAAGTCGACCGTCCAGCAGAAGCAGGTCGCCTTTGATGCCGCCAACGCAGCCGTAACGGCCGCACAGACCAAGCTGGATTCCGCCAAGGCGGACACCGAGGCCAAGCAGCAGGACGTCACGGTTGCGAACGCCGATCTCGCGAAGTTCTTCCAGGACGTCGCCGACGCCAAGAAGGCGCTCGATACAGCAAAGAGCGTCCATGACGCGGCGGCAGCCGATCAGGTCGAGAAGGCGACCGTCCTCGCCGCCGCCGAGCAAAAGGCGGACGCCACCGCACGCGCCCTCGCGGATGCCCAGCGTGCCGTCGATGCCGCAAAGGCCGACACCGGCGTTGCCACCGACAGGCTTACCGGCTCCCAGACCGATCTCGAGGACGCACAGTCGAACCTCGACATCCTCACCGGCCTTGCCGCGAAGCTCGCAGAGGCACAGCAGCGCGAGCAGGATGCGGTAAAGGCCGTCAATGACACCAAGGCCGCCCTCGATGCCGCGAAGGCGGATACCATCGCCGCCGAGTCCCTGGTCTCCGCCGCCGAACAGGCGAAGGCGCAGGCAGACGCCAAGCTGTCGAAGCTGAACTCCATCGATGCCGGCGCGGCGATCGCTTCCGGCCATGACGCGAACGCGGATGACGCCCTCAACGCGCTTTTCGCCGCAGCAGTCGAGGCACGTGCCAAGGTCGCGCCCGCCAAGGCCATCCTGGACGAGAAGCAGGCCGCGGTGGACGGGCTCCAGTCCGGCTATGATGCGGCACTCGCCGCCTACGAGCAGGCGAAGTCCGACCGCATCGCAGCGGAGCAGAAGCTTTCCGATGAGATCGCACGACAGGAGGCAAAGGAGGCCGCAAAGCAGCAGACGGCATACACCCCGAAGCACCTTGCCGGCACGGATACCGCCCAGCCCGGCAGACTCGCCCAGACCGGTGACCGCGCGGGACTCATCGGCGAGACGTTCGTCATCGGCGGTACCGTCCTCGTGGCAGCCGGCGTCTTCCTCGATCAAAAGAAGCGCCGCGAGCAGATGTAAAAGCGAGCCGGGCGTTGGATATCGGCTGGTGTCCAACGCCCGGTTTCATGGACGGGGAGATCGGTGTGAGAACAAAGGCTATTATCGTTGCGCTTCTGGTGTGCCTTTCGGCACCTCAACTTGGATGCGCCGGCGTTGCAAAGCAAGGAAGCGGCTCTACGGAAAGGGCTGCCACAGCGGTAAAGAATAAAGACAAAAAGAAGCCAAGCGAAGAAAAGGCGGCGCAGGCCTCTGGAGCCAAGACCGAGGAGAAGAAAGAATCCGACGACAAGGACCAGAAGTCCGATGATTCCAAGAAGGAGGATAACAAGTCTTCCGATTCCTCAAAGTCGGACAACAAGGACGATTCCTCCCAGTCCAAGCAGAATTCCGGTAATTCTCAGAACTCTGGCAGCAATAACTCCTCTTCCAACGGCGGTAGCCAGAAGAAGTGGGTTGCCGAGCAGGGCCACTGGGAGACAGATTACAGCCAGGTCTGGGTGCCGAATGTGGTTTATACGCGCCATGAACGTTGGATCTGCAGTGCATGCCACGCAGCATTTGGATCTGCAGCCGAAATGGACGCTCACGCTCACGCTACTTTTGGCGATGCACAGCATCCTAACGGCGGTTCTGCAATCAATGATTCGTATACCACCTCTGAGGACCAGGGACATTATGAACAGCAGACTACGGGACAACATTGGGTTGTCGACGTCGCCGGTCACTGGGAGTAATGGGCATCGTTCCTCTTCTCTTCCATTCGGTAAATGTTTATTTATTTGTGGGCGGCCGGTTCGGCCGCCTTTTTTAGACGCCCAGTCTGGGAGCAAACGATAGGAAAGCAATCAAACGAGAGGCTGTTCCAAAAGAATCCGGCGGTGCCGGATGCTTCGGGCAAAAACTTCCGCAAATCGGTAAGGTCTTCCATCAACTTGCTCCAGCCCTCGCCCGGAGTCCGCTGCGCGGTAATGCAAACACTCGGCATCCCTCGCATTTGCATTACCGCTCCGCTCTCGCTACAGCGAACTTTCAACACTCAGCATCCTTCGCGTTAAAAATTCGCTTCCGCTCACGGTCTTCACTTTCGCTTCGACAACGCGAGGCACCTCGCTTGGAATGAGGCCTCTCATTCCATGTCTACACTGCGTTCCGCCCAATCGCCGTACCGGTGATTGCAAGATGACTGTGGGTGGCATTTTTGTGGGCCCATTCGGACCCCAAAAACACCACGCCACAGACCTTGCTTATCGCCTGCTGCGGCGATAAGGTTATCGTGAAGTTGAAACTTCGCGATGAAGAATCGCGGCGACGATTCTTCATTTTTGGAACGACGCCAGCCGTTCCTCATCAAGGAAAGCGAATCGCATAGCAGGTTTTGATCGGAGGCCCCTCCGATCACTGATTCGTTTTCCGGAGGAATCATGAGCAGGCTCCGCCCACACACCATCAAGGCGTCTCTTTCCGATGAAGAGAAGAAAGTCATCACTGCAATCGCAAAGCGACATGAGATGAGTGAGGCGGAACTCATACGCTTCACTTTGTGCAATACCGACGATTTCGATATCGATTTTGGTCTTGCGGAAATCGCTGATCAAACATCCCGAACCGATGACATTCACGTCCGGGTCTCGCCGGAAGAAAAAAAGAAAATTGAAAGCAATGCTGATTCCCTCGATATGACTGTCAGTTCGTATGCTCGTCGCGTACTGCTCAAAGGGAATGTTGAGAAAATCGATCTCGATCGGGCGTCGATCGACAAGATTTATCACGAGCTTTTAAAGGAAGGAACAAACCTTAATCAGCTCATGTACTTCGTAAATGCACAAGGTCTTCCGGCGTATAACGAGAAGGCGGTTTTCCGAACACTTGAGAAGGTCTATCAAGTTGGGCGTAAGCTGGACCGTTTCATCGACGAGCTCGAGAAGCGCTATTTCGTCGGTGGTGATGTGAAATGACGGTTATCAAACAGAAAAGCGTTTCGAGCGACCGTTACGCAAAGAACGTCCGTAAATACATCAACGGAAAAGATGCGCTTGCGCGTGGCGGCTGGAACATCGAATACAGCGATCGCTGGTTTTCGAAAATGGATAGAACCAGAAAGGTTTTCCATCACGACAAACCGTCGAGAGCCGGAGCCAAAAACGTAATCCTGCTTCATCAGATCCTCGCGTTCCTTCCGGAAGAATGCTCATGCAACGGGGGCAAGATGACCCCCGATGCATGTTTGGCCTACGCGGAGCAATGGCTTGCGAAGCACTATCCGCATCAACAAGTGATTCTCGCGCTGCACGAAGAAAGCGATAAGGCGGGAAAACGCTACGCAGTGCACATGGCGATCAACCGTACCGATTTGTTAACCGGCAAGCGTTGCGAGACGGGCGGGCGGCATGGAAAGTACGAACGCGCCTCATGGGTCCGCGAACTCGATAAGGACTGGAATCTCGCCCAGCTCGAAAAGGGAAAGAAGAATTCGAAGATTCGCGATCGCCAGCCGCGCGATATTGAAAAGGAGATTGTCGATCGCGGAGAGTACAGTTATAAAAACAATCTGCGCGAGCTGATCCATATTGCAATCAACGACTACCACCCGAAGAATATGGAGCAGTTCAAAAAACTACTTGCCTCATGGGGCGTAGACATTTTCATCAAGAACAATCGTGTCTATGCGACAGATCTTGATATCAAAGAGGCCGGCAACCCGAAGTGCACTTTCAACCTGACCCGTCTTGACGGTCGGTTTGCGGTCAAGCAACTTGAGGCGGCCTTCAAAAATAACGTGCTTGAAGCCGAGCGAGCCCTTCCATACGAGAAGCGCTGTGAGATCTACATCCAACGGCTTAAAAAAGCGTATTCGGCGTGGGTCGAGCAGGCAAAGGCGAGCAAGGGCGTCGCCTACAATCTCTTCCCTAAGTTCATCGCACCGAAGTGCGATGAAGATCTGCTCGAAGATCCGGCGGTTCGCGATGAGCTTCTTGCGCGTCGCGGCTACGCAAGGGAGATTCGCAACCGCTATTCCGGCGACGTTGTCGATGCCGGAGACGACCGTATTCGCGCCGCCGGCCAGGCGCACAGCGGTAGCGCCGTGTCGCGACAGATGGACGATCGCGTTGTCGATCGCGGTGATTTCTCACGCGGAGACACGCCTCGCTAGTTTTGGAAAGCCTATCGTCGGTGCCCTAGCGCGCTGCCATCCAGTGCCGATTCTTTCATGCTCGCAATTCGGCGAGGGTGAGGAGTATGAATTGATCGGCGGGAGTCAGCCGCTCTGATAGAATCGTCCTTGCTGGCGGCAGCCCTCGTGCCGGGCAGAGCCCTCCATCCGATGGGAGGTGATGCCCATGACCGATTTCACCGAGCTCGTGAAGCTCCTGACCGCTTTGGTCTCGCTCCTCACGGCCCTTGTCGGCCTTTCCAAGGCACTCAAGCAGGGCTCGAAGCCCAAAAAGAAAGGCCACCGTCGCTAGGACGATGACCCAACTTCATTAAGCAACGGCTCTGCCCAGCTCTCTACAACTTGGGCTGCCGTCGGAACCATTTTACCCTCCTGACGAGGAATTCGTCCATATTTCAAAAATCAAATCCTGTTCGCGCGTGGGCGTAAACTTTTAGTTGGGCAAATTCGGCAGATTGGAGCTTGAAACATGAGGGATATGCACCTCATGTCGCTCATAAAACGTCTCCTGACCTCGAAGGAGAACGTTTTTTAGCGACAGAAGGAGACATAAATATGATCTGGTTTACCAGCGATACTCACTTCGGGCATGAGAACGTGCTGAAGTTCACCGACCGCCCGTGGGAGACGATTTGGCAGATGAACGACGCCATCGTCGACAGCATCAACGGCAGGGTTGCCGTGGACGACGAGCTCTACATCCTGGGGGATTTCTCATTCAAGATGACCGCCCAGGACGCCTATGCCCTGCGCAAGCGGATCGCCTGCAGACGTATCCACCTCGTCCCGGGAAACCACGACAAGGACTGGACCCAACCGTCGGTCGCGGGCGCGTTCATCGTGGAGCCGCCGATCTGCGTGCTCAAGATCGACGGGCAGAAGATCGTCCTGAGCCATTACCCCATGGCCGACTGGCAGGGCATGAGCCATGGATCGTGGCACCTCCACGGGCACATCCACAGCAGCGGCGGCGCGTACAACGAGTTCAACCGCAAGCAGGGCCTTCTGCGCTACGACGTCGGTTGCGATGCCAACGGGCACTCCCCGGTGAGCCTCGACGAGCTGAGGGAATGGTTCGCCGGAGTCGACGAGCCGTGCGGCCGGGTGAAATGGCCCTGGTGGGTCAACGAGACCGGCGACAGGCAGGTCGAGCGCGAGCTGGCGGCGTACAAGAGGGAAGAGGTGATTCGATGACGGTCTATGTGACGGGCGACATCCACAGTGGGCTCGACATGCAAAAGCTCCGCGACTGGGAGCTTGGGGATGGCCTTACCAGCGACGACTATCTCATCGTCGCCGGTGACTTTGGCTTTCCGTGGGACTTTTCTGCCGAGGAATGCGCCGACATCGCCTGGCTGGAGTCGCGCCCCTACACGGTACTGTTCGTCGACGGCAACCACGAGCGCTTCGATCACTGGTCGGAGCGCCCCGTGGAGTTATGGCATGGCAGGCTGACGCAGCGCCTGTCGGACACCTCGCCCATTCGGCGCCTGATGCGCGGCGAGGTCTTCGAGCTCGACGGCTCGACAATCTTCACCATGGGCGGTGCCATGAGCGTGGACAGGGAATACCGCGTGCCGTATTCCAGCTGGTGGCCTCAGGAGCTCCCGGACGAGCGCGATTTCGATACCGCGCGGACAAAGCTCGACGAGGTCGGCTGGAGGGTCGACTGCGTCATCACCCATACCTGCTCGACGCGCATGCTCTCGCCGACGCTCTACCCGGACCCAGGCTGGGAGCGCCCTGATGTGGACCGGCTGACCGAATTCCTTGACGAGCTCGAGAATCGCCTGGACTACAAGCGCTGGTATTACGGCCATTTTCACCGAGACGGCAACCCGGACGAACGTCATACCGTGCTGTACGACCGGATCGTGAGGCTCGGGGACAAACTCCTGCCGTGGGGTGCGTACTGATGGCTGTCTATGTGACAGGAGACGTGCACGGCAGGGCCGAGTACGGGGCCAGCCGGTTTGCCTTCAAGTCTTGGCCACTGGGCCGCACGCTGACGCGCGATGACGCGGTGATCGTGGCCGGCGACTTCGGCTTTGTCTGGGACGGCTCGAATGCTGAGAGGTATTGGCTCGACTGGTTCGAGTCCAAACCGTGGACTACGTGCTTCGTCGACGGAAACCATGAGAACCATCACGCCTTGGCCAATCTGCGGGTACGGGAGTGGAACGATGGGCTCGTCCATGAGGTGCGACCGCGCGTGCTGCACCTGATGCGTGGAGAGGTGTTCGATATCGACGGGCTCACAGTCCTTGCCATGGGCGGCGCCGCGAGCAACGACAGGCAGTATCGCAAGGAGGGGAGGAGCTGGTGGCCCGAGGAGATGCCGAGCGAGGAAGAGACGGAGCACTGCCGCTCCTCGCTCGACCGCGTGGGCTGGAAGGTCGACTACGTTGTGACTCACGAGGCCCCTGCCGCCCTGGCGGAGAAGCTGTGTCGCGAGCGCGGGCGCGAGTATCGGGGCGACCGACTTCAGCGATTCCTTGCCGAGCTCGACGGTCAGCTCGGCTACCGCGCCTGGTTCTTCGGCCACTACCACGACGACAAATGGTGCGACGCCAAGCATCGCCTGATCTACCAAGACATCGTGCCGATCGAAGATGCTGCGCCCGGTTCTAGGAATCTTCTGGAAGCGCTCTAGAAGATTCCTAGAAATCAGCAGCCTGACAGGAGAAGCGCGGGGCTACTCGTCCTTCATCTGGGTCATGACCTCGATCTTTGCCTCGGCCACGGCCGCCCGCTGTTCGGCTACAGCAAGGCGGTCCTTGAGGGCGGCGACCTCGGCCGTCAGGTCGCGCTGGGCCAGGAGTGTGTCGGCTTGGGCTTTCAGTGCGGCGTCACGCTCGCCGCGCAGCCGCTCGATCTCATCGGACATGGCCTCAGCCTCGGCGTGGAGCTGGACGACCTGCCTGCCGAGCTCCCTGGCATCGGCGAGGTATCTGACGCTCGCGGCATGGAGCTCATTGTTCTCGAGCTCGATGCTCGCGGTGTCGAGCTCGAACTTCTCCTCGATAAAGGCGACCCGCTCATTGCAGTCGGCCTCAAGGCTTTCGTTCCGGTCTCTCGCCTCGACGAGCTTGCGGTTGAATTCGTCGAGCTGGGCCCTGAGCAACGCGTTCTCGGTTCTGAGGTCGCCCGTCTCGCGCAGCAGCTTCTCCCGCCACGTCGCCTCGATTCGCTCGGCGGCCTCATCGAGGACGGACTTCACGCCGTAGATCTCCCTGATTTTCTTCTCGTCTGCCATGGTGCGGCACTCCAATCAACAACGGGCATGGCTCCGCCATGCCATATGGCTGGGAACAATGCACGGCCGCTGTTGATTTGTGTTCGCCCTGCGATTGGTGAGTTCTAAAAGGCGTCTCAAGTCATGCATTCACGCAGGTTTTCGGTTGGAGAAATACCGCACGTTTTCATGGTATCACGCGCCTTAAAGACCATGAATGGACGGCCATATCGATTCGTTGAAAATGGCACCTACGACGTGTTGGTGGCGGGAGAGTGATGGCGTTAAAGATGTCGAGAATGATTATGGGATTGTTTTAGATGCGGGCATGAAAAAGGGTCGAATCGAAGTGTCTGGCCGGACGCCAATTGTCCGGGAACTGTTTCGGTTCGACCCTGTTTCATTTTACATCCGCGGCATGCTCTTATAGACGCTTGGCGATTACCGACCTTCACGACCTCGATAGTCGGGCTATGGACTTAAGATTTCTTGGGCTCCCAGCCGTTTTCGATTGCGGCTGGGTAGACTGCGGCGTAATTAAGCATCCAGCTGTCATCGCCCGCTTTTTGTATAAACCCCTTATCCTTCAAAGAGGTATAGGCCCGGGAGATCGTGTTCTTACTCAGGTGGTAGCGCTCCTCAATCCATTTGCTTTTTGCGTAAAAGCCCATGGCTCGTTTGTTTTTGGAAGGATTTCCAAGCTTCCATACTAGGCCGAGGATGAGGCGCTCGGCAGCGACAGTGGTGGCACAACACGCCCAGTCGGGCACCGAAATAAAATTCGCGTTATCCATTTTCCTTCTAATCTCTCGTTGCTCAGTAACATCATCGGAATATTTGTCGGAAATCGACGGTAGCTCGCTCATGTTTACCGCCTAGTCAAGGTGGGCGGTACGACCTTCAAGCTGCTTGAAAAGTTCGTAGAAGGAGCTTTCAAACATGTAATTCGAGCGATGGATTTGGATGAGCTTGCCGGACTCGCGCATAAACTTGCGCGCGGTGTTTTCGCTCCAGCCAGTGAGTTCGCGGATATCGTTAACGCGGAGCAACCGATCGCACTGAGCGGCACCAGTGGGGAAAGTCGGTGTGGACGCCTGAGTGCTAATCTGTGGAGTAGCCATGATGAGCTATCCTTTCAATGAGGGCCCTCCCTGTGCTTGTAAGACTTACCAGGTTCATAAGCACTTGGGGGGCCGGTTTTTTTGACTACATGCGTAGCCATCTGACAGCTTTAGAATCTATTAAAACTCATTAGATGTCAATCAAATAAAGCGTCTACCTGCGGAAATAGTAGTATAGTACCGTAATATTATTGATGAAACGATGAATGAATAGCATGCTATTTCTCGCTTTTCTGTATATAGGCGTTGATGAAGTCTTCGTAGCCTTTTACTGCTTTTATTTCTGATTGTTGAACGAGGCTTGTATACGTTTTGAGCGTGATATTGGGGTCCGCGTGGCCAAGAATACCTTGCACGCTTCTAACGTCCGATCCGTTCGCCAGCATAAAAGTGCTTACACAATGCCTGAGCTGATGCGGGCAGATGCCCTTATATAGTTTTCCGCCAGTCGAATTGTTCGGCTCATAGATTCCAAGGTTGCAGCTAACTGCGAAATCGCGAAACCAATGGTTGAAGATGTAGTTTTTCATGTGACAGACAGTAGGGACCCCCTGCTTGACAGCAATATCGCTAATGATGGGAGTGCTGCCAGTCTGGGACAGCCCCAGAGAGGCCAGGAGCTCTTTTTGTATGGCTGACCATGATTGAAGACGTTCGGCCAAGGTTTCTCCAACGGGGATTTTGCGTTGGCTTTCTTGTGACTTGGGTGCCCTCAGTTCATGGTCGTTGGTGTACTGCCTGTCAATTTTCAAGGTTTTATTGGCAGAGTCCCAATCGCGCCATTCGAGGCCCAGCATCTCGCCTTTCCGCATACCCGTATACACTAGTACTAGCGTACCAACAGCTTCGGCGGTGAGCTCAATGTGTTGAAGATGTGTGCATAGGGTAGCTACTTGGTCGATTGTCAGTGATTCTCTTTTGTTGCGTGGTCTGCGAACATGAACGGTGGCGCAGGGGTTTCGGTCAATTATTCTCTTTGCGACTGCATTCGACAGAATCTGACGCAGTTTCGAATTGATTCGTACAAGCTCTGATGGTTTGTATTTTCCCGTACGACGAGCTTCGGCATATGCTTCTTCGATTAGATCGGGAGTTAGCCCCTCAATTGTCTGAAACGCACCGAATAGGTCTTCGATATGCCTGCAATCGTACGCTTCTCTTTCATAGCTCGTTGGCGCAAGCTCGGTGTCCCTATTTTCATGAAAGGCCCAGCAGTAGGACGCAAGCAAAGTGGGCTTTTTAGTTTTAGTGATCGTGCCAGAGGAGTTGATTTCAGCCAGCTTGGCCTGCATTGCAGCCTTAGCTTCTGTCTTAGTCTTGCAACGTACCGTATAGGTTGGGGATCGTTTGTAGCGCCCTGTCTTAGGGTCCTTGACTCCAAGGGAAAAATAATAGCGATAGGTGTTAGGTGATCTCTTGTCTTTCCAACACGTGCCTCTTCCGCTAATTAGTGGCTGTTCTGACATCTTTGCACTCCGTTTCTTTGAATAGTTTTCAACAATTCATTGAGTGCAGTTTAGCTAAAGCTGTTAGTAATATGTTTGTAAAAGCGTAGGCGCAGCTACCGGAGGCAAAAGACACAAACTGCTATGTTTATCTGCGGTTATATGATGTTCAATGATGCTTGATGAATGGTAGGGGGTAGCATTAAATCATATCTCCTAAAGCGGGTGTCGACGGTTCGAATCCGCCCGGGGGCACCAGGGAATATGACGGCGTCGCGGGAGCGGCGCCGTTTCTGGTTTGCGGGGGCCGCCGGCGGATTCGGGCCGTCGACACCCGCGTCACCAATTGCGTCTAGAGCCCTCCGGTAGAGTGTCCAAGCCCTAAAGCCCAGTTGATGCTACGGGGTTTAGAGGCGGACTGAAGCAAGGGGAAGACATGTCCGCTCGGGGTGATAGACTAACGCTGTGGTAAATACAGGACAGTTTGACCGTTTTTCAACCAAGATAGGCGTCCCATGCAACTAAATGCAGCTGATATAGCGCAAAAGAGAATTGACCTCGGCCTCACCCAAAAGGAGTTCGCCGCCGCCCTTGGTATGGGCTCGTCTGGCGAACGCACCGTTCGGCGCTGGGAGTCTGGGGATACTAGTCCAACGGCGGCTGAATGCGCCTTTATCGCATCGCTCGATGCGGGGGCTCCATTTGACCAAGGGGAGCGCAGCGACGCGCCTTTTACCTTCTGCGATCTCTTCGCGGGCATCGGCGGTATACGAATGCCGTTCCAGGAGCTTGGCGGTAGGTGCGTCTTCTCTTGCGAGTGGGATAAGTTCGCCCAGAAAACCTACCGGATGAACTATGGAGAGACCCCGGCGGGCGACATCCGTCAGGTCGCATCAAACGATATACCGGACTTCGATGTCCTGCTCGCAGGCTTTCCTTGTCAGCCATTCTCCCTTGCAGGCGTTTCGAAGAAGCAATCTTTGGGGAGACCCACCGGCTTTGAGGATAAAACGCAGGGAACCCTCTTTTTCGAGGTCGCTCGCATCATACGCGACAAGCGCCCGAAGGCCTTCTTGCTTGAGAACGTTAAGAACCTTACGAGTCACGACGGCGGGAAGACCTTCAAGGTCATACGACAGACGCTTGAGGAGGACCTTGGATACCATATTTTCTGGAAAGTGCTTGATTCAAAAAACTGGACGTGCCAGCACAGGGAGCGCATCTACATCGTGGGGTTCAGGGAGGAAGTTCCCTTCTCGTGGGATGACCTTGAGGTGCCGGGACCGGGACATACGCTAGGGGAAATCCTCGAAGAGCAACCAAACGAACGCTACACCATTTCGGATAAGCTATGGGCCTATCTGCGCGCCTATCGCGAAAAGCATGAGGCGGCGGGCCACGGCTTTGGATACTCGATGGTCGGCCCGGAGGACACGACAAGGACGCTTTCCGCCCGGTACCACAAGGATGGCAGCGAGATTCTGGTCGGGCAGGAAGGAAAAAACCCTCGTAAACTCACTCCCCGCGAATGCGCGCGCCTGCAAGGATTTCCCGATGAGTTCATCATCCCGGTGTCGGATACTCAGGCATACAGGCAGTTCGGCAACTCCGTGACCGTGCCGGTCGTGCGCTCGGTCGCGAAGTTGATGATGGAGGTGTTCTAGGATGGACTATGGAGTACTTGGCGCGTATTTTGATGGTGCTGTCGCGAAAACCCTCGCGGGCGTTGACATCATGGGGGCCAATAAAAGCCACCAGCACGAATTCAACGGCGTGGGGCCTTTGCGCGCGCTTTTCGGAGACGATGACATAAAGGGGATGCGAACTACCTTCGCATATCTCGATGATGGTGCAGACCCTATATTCGACCATGGTTATACCACTTGGTACGACGCCCGCAGGAAGCATCCAACTAGAACTGAGTATAGGCTCTACTACAACGATAATGCTGCCATGGGCATGGCCCGTCCGGGCGACCTCATGGTTTTGGCCCTACACGAAGCCAAGGAGGTCGTAATCCTATTTGCCCGAGCGGGGAGTACGGCGGAATCTCAAGTTCGCTGGCTCTTCGCGCTCGACGGGGTTGGCGAGAAGGGTTTTACGCCCTCTGCTCGGGAGGATACGCGCATCACGTCGATCGCCGCAAGGATTTTGGAGTCCATCGGCATCGAAGTTAGCATGCCGATCGCAGCGGAGAACTTCCTCGACGGTATGATCGAGAAATTCGGCGAGTCCTTCCCCAAAGGGGCAGACTTCTCAGCCTACTCAGCTTCCACCCTTGGAAAGCTCGATTGGACGGGCGACCCGGATGGCTGCTTGGTCGCTTGTTACGAACGCGAAGAGATGCTGTTCCGCGTCTTCGAGCGGCATCTCTTGGAGCGCGACCTCGCGCCATACCATGGCTCGGCGCTTGATGTTGATGGCGTGCTGCGCACCACTATGTCGGCCTTCCAGCGCCGCAAGTCCCGTGCGGGGACGGCGTTCGAGAATCAACTCTCGATGCTATTCGATGCTAGGGGCATACGCTACTCGGCGCAGAAATACACCGAGGGCAAATCAAAGCCGGATTTCATCTTTCCCTCTATTGACGATTACCACGACCCCAAGTTCCCTGTCGCTCGACTGACGATGCTCGGTGCCAAGACAACCATCAAGGAGCGTTGGCGTCAGGTGCTTGATGAGGCTGACAGAATCGAGGACAAGCATCTTGTAACACTTGAGCCCGCCGTAAGTGAGGATTACACACGAGCTATGGCTAAGGACAGGCTCAGCCTCGTTGTGCCCTCATCGCTGTTCGAAACCTACACGCCCGCGCAAAGGGAATGGCTCATGAGCGTCAACGACTTCTGCAGGCTGGTAGAAGCCCGACAGCACGAGTAGAACCACGAGACGTTTTTTAGAAATGAGGCCGGAGACCAGTTGAGTCTCTGGTCTTCTTTTTTCACTCGCAACAGATTCGTCGATCACGAGGTGGGATTTGTATTTGGACTGCGCAAACTCTTGGGCAAGGGTGCTTTTTCCAACGCGGCGGGCCCCCTCGAGCATGATGGCTCGGGATCCATTGCTCGCTTTCCAATCGAGGAGTTTATTGTAGGCCGTACGTCTGAATACTGACATGATTGCCCAATCTAGCTGCTGTATACACGAAATGGGAAGTGTGGTTACCTGATTCAATACACGAAATGGGAAGTATATACAGGCCCTTTTCTACACGAAATGGGAAGTGCGGGTACCGCTGGAGCTTGTTGGGATAGATGGAGCGCATGTGTTGCGTCGCTCAGGTATGCTCATATGTGCCTAGAGTTTCACATGCCGAGAAAGGTTGACGGCTGCCATATCCACATACCAAAACACGGAGCGCTCAGCGCCGTCGACACCCGCGTCACCAATTTCCCCGCGGGGGGGGGAGTTTTCGAATCCGCCCGGGGGCACCAGGGAATATGACGGCGTCGCGTGAGCGGCGCCGTTTTTGGTTAGTGGGGGCCGACGGCAGATTCGGGCCGTCGACGCTCGCGTCACCAATCGCGTCATTCGAATCGGCGCTGGGAATTCAGTGCTTTTCCTCATGCAAGTATCTTCCATCTTGCGTCGCCGTCAGCCGTGAGCGGTCGATTTTTACCGATAAACGGCAAATTAATTCAGAAAAAATCAGGTAATTTCAAGAATGGTCAAACTTGATTAACAGCAAAACCACAAGGTAGATGGCTTTATACGGTGAAAAACTCTGACACAATGAGAAAAAAAGTGAAAAATACTGATTGAAAATGAACTTATGTGGCAGTAATCTACATGTCACAGGGTAAGCCCCGGCGCGCAGGCGGCGGCCCTTATCGAATTACGGATATAGATCAGGTGCTCGAACGGGCAGAAACGATCAAGGACGAAGGTAAAGGACGTAGAAGCATGAAGCTTGCAACTCGTATCAACTCCTATTTTCGCGATGGCGACAAGAATCTTGATCGCGTGTTCGCGGAGTTCCAGAGCGTGGGCCTCACGCACGTCGACCTCAACTACCCCGAGCACTGCACAGGTGTCACGGCTGAGGACATGGCCGCCAAGCTCGCAGCTCACGACCTGCAGCTGAACGGCTGCGCGCTGCGCTTCCGCAACGCCTTCCTCAACGGTGACCTGGGCAATGCCGATGATGCCCTTGCCGCGGAAGCCCTTGAGCTCTGCTACGAGGCGTGCGACTACTGCCGCACTGCCGGTGGCAACACGGTGACCATCTGGCTCGGCCACGACGGCTTTGACTACAGCTTCCAGATCGCCTACGCTCGCGTCTTCGACCAGCTCGTAGCCGCATTCCAGAAGGTTTGCGACTACGCGCCCGACCTCAAGATCTCGATTGAGTACAAACCCTACGAGGAGCGCGCGTACGCGTTCATCGACTCCATGGGTATGACCGGCATGATTCTCAACGCTGCAGACCGCCCGAACCTGGGCGTCACGCTGGATTACTGCCACATGCTCATGAAGCACGAGAACCCTGCCATGGCCGCCGACCTGTTCGGCCGCGAGGGCAAGCTCTACGGCATTCACCTAAACGACGGCAACGGTCGCTTCGACGATGGCCTTATGATTGGTACGTCCACGCCGGTGAAGACCCTCGAGTTCCTCTACTACGTGAAGAAGCACGGTTACGACAGCGCAATCTACTTCGACACGTTCCCGGTCATCGAGCCCGCTGCCGGCGAGGCTGCACAGAACGACCAGATGATCCATCTGCTCAACGACGCCATCGAGGCCGTAAGCATGGAGAAGATCCAATCCGTTATCGATGCAAACGACGCGATTAAGGCAGCCGAGCTTGTCCGCGAGCTCTTCTGCGCAATGGGGAGGTAACCAATGAAACGCGACTGGAACGCGATGGCTCAGGGGATTCTGGACGCCGTCGGTGGTCCCGAGAACATCTCGGGCATGACGCACTGCGCGACGCGCCTGCGCCTCAATCTCAAAGACGACGCGGCTTGCGACGACGCTGCGGTCAAGGAAGTCGAAGGCGTTGTGAACACGCTGAACAAGGCCGGTCAGTACCAGGTTCTCATCGGCACTGAGGTCCCGAAGCTGTACGAGAAGTTTGAGCCGCTGGTCAAGGGTTCGGGCGTGGAAATCTCCGCTGCTACCAAGGACGAGGGCGAGAGCATCGTCAGCCAAGTCTTCTCCGCGATCTCCGGCATCTTTGCCCCGCTGCTGCCCGCCATGGTCGGCTCCGGTATCCTGCGCGGCTTCGTTATCCTGGCCGCCCAGCTCGGCATCATCGCTGAGGGCACGGGTACCTACACCATCCTGTACACCCTGGCCATGAGCGTGTTCTACTTCCTGCCCGTGCTGCTCGGCTTCTCCGCCGGCAAGCGCTTCGGCGCGAGCCCGTACCTGTCGGCGCTGCTCGGCGCGTGCCTGCTCTACCCGGACTTCATCGCCCTCATGGGCGACGCGGGCAACGGCGCCATGACGGACTTCTTCGGCATCCCCGTGGTTCTCATGAACTACAACTCCACGGTTATCCCTGCCATCTTGTCTGTCTGGGTCTACTCGTACCTGTACAAGTGGCTCGATGAGCACGTTTCCGAGATGCTCAAGCTCGTCGTGCTGCCCGCCATCTCCCTGATCGTTATGGTTCCGCTCACCATGCTCGTCATCGGTCCCCTGGGCGTCTACGCTGGTGAGGCCATCGCCTTCGTGGTCAACTGGCTGATCGAGCGCAGCTCCGTGTTCGCCGGCGTGCTGGTTGGCGGCGGCTGGTCCGTGCTGGTGTCCATGGGCATCCACTGGGCCGTGAACCCCATCATGATCAACAACATCGCTCAGAACGGCTTCGACTACATCTGCCCCTTCACCTTCGCCTGCAACTTCGCCGTTATCGGCTGCGCCTTCGGCGTGTTCCTCAAGGCCCGCGACCAGAAGCTCAAGAGCTTCGCGATGACCGGTGTCGTATCGATCGCCCTGTCCGCCATCATCGAGCCCACGCTGTTCGGTATGCTCGTGAAGAACAAGAAGGTCTGGCTTGCGCAGATCATCGGCGGTGCCGTCGGCGGCGCGTTCCTCGGTATCATGAAGGTCGTCACCACTGCGTTCACCTTCGGTTCCGTCACTACGTTCCCGGCTTTCGTGAGTTCCGACCCCATGAACTTCGCTTGGGCTATGGTCGGCATGCTCATTTCCGCCGTCGTGGCCGGTGTTCTTGCCTTCGCCTTCACCGGCAAGGAGGATCAGCTCGCCTAAGAGCCCCGGATGCGCCGCCTCTCCTAGGGTCGTTCTCTTCGCTTGAAGAGCGTCGCGCTTACGCGAGGTGTGTCAACCTCGTTCAAATTGTGAACGAGAGGGTAGGTCAATCGATTAAGCGGTCGTCATCGCAACAGGTGGCGGCCGCTATTCTGCTTGTGCGTTACACTTTTCGAAAAGAAATGAACGAGCGTGAAGCAGAGTGGTTTGGAGAGGTTCCCAATATGATTCCGTATGAGCGCCAGGAGCGAATTGTAGAGTGCCTGCAGAAGTCGGGCCTCGCGAGGATTTCCGAGCTGCAGGAGGAGCTGCCGGGCGTCTCTATTTCGACGCTACGTCGCGACCTCAAGGAGCTGGAGGCGCTTGGCAAGGTTGAGCATCTTTCGGGCGGCGCGGTGAGGCTCCTCTCGGCTGTCCACGAGGTGAGTATCTCGACGCGTTCGGGCCTACACGGGAGTGAGAAGGAACAGATTGCCCAAGTCGCCTTGCGTTTTGTTGAGGACGGGGACACGCTCTACTTGGACTCGGGTTCCACCTGCACGGCGCTGCTGCGTCTGCTGCTCGACCGCGACGTGACAATTTACACGACGGATGCCTCGGCGTGCCTGATTAAGAGCGAGACGCGCGCCCAGCTCATCGTGGTGGGTGGCGAGTTCAACTATGTGAACTCCTCGTTCTGCGGTTCTATGACCGAATCGATCCTGCGCGATCTGTACTTCGATAAGGCGTTTATCGGGACCAACGCGATTGACGAGGACCGCGGCGTCATGACGCCCTCCTACGTTGAGGCGGCGAAGAAGCGCATCGTGCGCGAGAATTCGAATAAGGCGTACGTGCTGTGCGACAGCTCGAAGTTCCATCAGTTCTCGAATGTTCGCGCGTTTGGGTTCGATGGTGTGTCGATTATCGCGGAGTCCTATGACGAGAAGATCGCCCAGTGCGCGCGCCTGATCACGCCTGGAGCGTAGGGGGTCCGGGCTCAGGTCTGCGGATTGCGGCCCCTGGCTGCTGCTGTCCGCGTAGCGGGATTTCTTCCTAGGGAATACGACAGCGTTTCGTGGTGCGGGCTCCTGCATGATACCAGCTAGATAGGCAAATATGGCAACGTTGTGAATCTGGAAAAGCCTGCAGGTTAACAACGTGGTTAAACGATTAATCAGCCAGACTGTAGATAAAGGTTAAACGATTAATTACCACCGAGTAGATAATCACCGAGCAGATAAGGAGTTCACTATGCTGCTCTGCCCCAGTCTCATGTGCGCCGACTACGGCAATCTGCGTGCGACCGTCGAGGATCTCGACGCCGCCGGCATCGACATCTTCCATTGCGACGTGATGGACGGCAGTTTCGTTCCCAATTTCGCCATGGGTCTCGAAGACATCAAGGCCGTGCGAGCTGCCACCAACAAGCTCGTCGACGTGCACCTTATGGTCGAGAATCCTGCCAGCAAGGTTGAACTTTTCGCCTCCGCCGGCGCGGACATCATCTATATCCATCCGGAGTCCGAGCGTTACGTGGTCAAGACACTCGCCGCGATTAAGTCCCTCGGCAAGAGCGCCGGTATCGCCGTGAACCCCGACACCTCTATCTCCGAGATCGAGGAGATGTTGAACCTCTGCGATTACGTGATGGTCATGACGGTGAATCCGGGTTTTGCCGGTCAGAGCTTTATCGAGTTCACGAACGACAAGGTGCGTCGCCTTGCCGCGCTGAAGGAGCGCTTTGGCTTCAAGCTCATGATCGACGGCGCCTGCTCGCCCGAGCGCGTGCGCGACCTGTCCGCCATTGGCGCGGACGGATTTATCCTGGGCACCAGTGCGCTGTTTGGCAAGGACGCTGGTTACGAGGAGTGTCTGCGCCGTTTGCGCGCCGGCGAGGTGTATTAGAAGCGGAACGGCGAATTAGGACGGATTGAGCGCGCGGCATGCGCGAATGGTTCTTATGGAAAGGGGTCTCTTTTGAAGATCGGTATTGGAAACGACCACGTCGCAGTCGAGTACAAGGAAGCCATCACGGCGTATATCCAGGAGAAGTACGGCTACGAAGTCGTGAACTTCGGTACGGACAGCACCGAGCGCTTTGACTATCCCATCGCGGGTGAGGCCGTGGCGGACGCTGTCATGTCCGGCGAGGTTGATCGCGGTATCGTTATCTGCGGTACGGGTGTGGGCATCTCGCTTGCCGCCAACAAGGTGCGCGGTATCCGTTGCTGCACCTGCTCTGAGCCGTATTCCGCTCGCCTGTCGCGCGAGCACAACAACACCAACATGCTCGCATTTGGTGCTCGTGTGGTAGGCATCGAGCTGGCCAAAATGATTGTCGACGCCTGGCTCACCGGCGAGTTCGAGGGCGGCCGTCACCAGCGACGCATCGATATGATTCGCCAGATCGAGGCTCGTCAGCTCGTACGTGCGGAGGAAGCACGCGGCTGGTAGCGGAAAAGCCCGTCACCCGTGTGGTGGCGGGCTTTTTGCATGTCGCGCGTGGGATAGAACACATGCGAGAGAAAAACGCGGCTATTCGCTGCCCGCTGTCTAGCTGCTCGCGCGTTGCACGAGCTTAACGGGGACGAGCGTCTCCATCTCGGGCTCTTCGCCGCGCAGCAGGGCGAGCAGGGCCTGACATCCCTCGTGCGCGAGGCGCTCGGGGAAGCGGCGGATAGTGCTGATTTGCGGCGTCGGAAGCTGCGCATAGACGGAATCGTCGAAGCCGATGAGACGGACGTCCTCGGGTACGCGCTTGCCGGCGGCAACGAGCGCACGCAGCGCGCCCACGGCTGCGTGGTCGCTATGGGCGAAGATGCCGTCGACGGGGTAGCCCGTGGAGAGGAAGTCGGTCACGAGCTCTTCGGACTCGATGATGCTCGGCTGCTTACCCGAGACAAACAGCTGGTAGTCGCGGCGTAGCGGCATTCCGTGCGCGGCGAGCGCCCGCTCGTAGCCCATCTGGCGCTCGTTGCCGGGGTAGTTGGCGGTAAAACTCGAGATGCTCAGGATGTCCTTGCAGCCGCGCTCGATGAGGTGCTCGGTCGCCATGTAGCCACCGCCGATGTTGTCGGAGCCCACGTGTGGGAAACCGAGGTCGTTTTCGGGCGCACGGTCGATGCAGACCACGGGGATTCCGTGGGGGACGAACTCGCCGTCGAGCCTGCGCAGGCCGGAGATACAGATGATACCGTCGGCCTGCTTGCTTGCCAGCGTGCGGAAGTAGTCACGCTCGCGGGCGGGGTCATTGGCGCTGTTGCAAACAAAGACCGAGTAGTCCTCGGTTGCCAGCTCGCGCTCCACATGCAGGGCGATCTTGGAAAAGAAGTCGTTGGAGATGTCCGGCACGATCATGCCGATGGTCCGGGACTGGGCCATACGGAGGCTCTTCGCCGCCATGTTCGTGACGTAGCCGTATTCCTTTAGGGCGGCTTCCACGCGTTTGCGGGTGTCTTCGGAAAAACGGCCGCTGCCGTTGATGACGTGGGAGACCGTGGCGACGGATACGCCGGCCGCGACGGCAATCTGGCGCATGGATGGGCGCTTGCCTGGTGTGGGCATGGGGCCTCCTGCTGCTTTCGGGTGGTTAACAGATTAACCGAGATTGTAGCGCATGCGCGATGCCGTAATGGGTCGCTTCGAAGTCGTTTTGTCGCGCTCGGTCTGCACCTTGGATAAGAAGGAGTTCGTCGAGCACTCCGATCCGGAGCGCACGCGCGCCAACATCCCGCTGTTCCAGCAGGGCATCATGATACAGCAGCTCAACTCCGAGAAGCTCGTGGTCGAGACCATGGTGAAGTTCTGCGGCTAGTAATTACTGCATTACATATTCTGTTGTCACCTGGGAGGCTTGTTTTTGCGGGCCTCTTTGTGTTGCTATGGAGCCCTGGCCTGTCGATAAACAAAGCGCCCGCTTGCCGGGGAGCAAGCGGGCGCTTCTGAGCGAATATGTTTGCGGCCATAGCCGCTGCAGGTGATGGGTTGTCGACTAGTTAGTCGTCGTACCGGAATCGTCGCCCGTGCTCGTGCCCGAGCCCGAGCCCGAACCAGAAAGTGCGACCGTCAGCGTGATCGTGCTGTCGGTGGACTGCTTGCCGGTGGGGGAGACGCCCGTAACGGTGGCATCCTCGTTACCGCTCACGGGATTGCCGTTCTGGTCACAGAAGCCGATGTTATAGAAACCGGCGTTGTTGAGCGCGGTAACGGCGGCGGAAATACTCTTGCCGTACAGGTTGCCCGGGACGGTGGCCTTGCCGGACTTCTTGGCAATGACGACGGTAATCGTGGCGCCGGGCTTCTGCTTGCCGCTGGGGTTCCAGCTGATCACGGTGCCCTCGGTAACCGAGTCGTTCTCCTGGTAGCTCACGTCGACGCCAAAGCCTGCCATATCGAGGGCGTTGCGCGCCTGGGCCTCGGTCATGTCGGTCAGGTCGGGGACGGACGTGGTATCCGGGCCGCTCGAGACCTTGTACGAGATGGTCGTGCCCTTCGCGACTTCCTTACCGGCTTCGGTGCCCTGCTCAAAGACCTGGCCCTCATCAGCCTCGTTGGCCTCCTCGGAGGCGTTGCCCTTCAGGCCAACGCTTGCCAGTGCGGCTTCTGCTTGGTCCTTGGTCAGGCCGACAAGTTTGGGAACCTCAACCTTTTCGGAGGGCTTGGGGCCCTTGGAGATTACCAGGTTCACCTTGGTGCCCTTGGTCTTCTTGGTGTTGCCGTTGGGCGTCTGCTCGGCGACCTTGCCCTCGTCGACATCGTCGTTGTAGCTTTGGTCGATGGTGCCGACCTCGAGGCCAGCTTCCTTGATCAGCTCGACGGCAGTCTGCTGGTCCTTGCCCAGCACATCGGGCACGGTGACCTGCTCGCCGCCAAAGAGTCCTGTGGCAAAGGCCACCACGATGCCGATGACGGCAACGGCTGCCACCACGGCGGCGATGATCTTGTTCTTGTTGGATTTGGGCTTTTCGACCTCGTAGGAGCCGGTGGAGCCCGAAACCGAGCTGCGGGCGGTATTTTGGCCGCTCACGCCCGAGACGGGACGCACCATGGCGCGCGTCTGATCGGAAAGCTCGCGAGTCTTGGTGGCGCCCAGCTCACCGGGGGCACCGATGATGCGCGTGGGCTCCGAGACGTTGACGGCACGGCCCGACAGGTAGCTGTTGAGCACCTGACGCAGCTCGTCGGCGGTCTGGAAGCGGTTTGCCGGGTCCTTCTCCATGCACTTGAGGATGATGCGCTCAAGGTCGGCGTCGACACCGGAGTTGATCTGGCTCGGCGGAATAGGCAGCTCGTTGACCTGCTTGAGTGCGACCGAGATAGCGTCGTCACCGTCAAAGGGGACGCGGCCGGTGGCGCACTCGTACATCACGACGCCCAGCGAGTAGATATCCGAGGTGGGGCCGAGGTCCTGACCACGGGTCTGCTCGGGGCTGACGTAGTGGGCGGTTCCCAGCACGTTGTTGTCTTGCGTGAGGTGGCTGTTCTTGGCGCGCGCGATGCCAAAGTCCATCACCTTGATGTTGCCGTCGGGCAGCACCATGATGTTCTGCGGCTTAATGTCGCGGTGGATGATCTCGTGCTTGTGGGCGACCGAAAGCGCGGAGCTGATCTGCGAGCCGATCTGGGCGACCTTCTTGGGGTCGAGGGCGCCGTGGCTCTTGATGCCGCTCTTAAGGTCGGTGCCGCGCAGGTACTCCATGACGATGTAATAGGTGTCGCCGTCCTTGCCCCAATCGTAGACGCCCACGATATAGGGTGAGGAGAGACCGGCTGCTGCCTGGGCCTCCTGCTTAAAGCGTGCGGCGAAGGTTGCGTCGCCAGCATACTGCGGCAGCATGATCTTGACGGCTACCGTGCGGTCGAGGACCTGGTCCTGTGCACGGTAGACGGTCGCCATGCCGCCTGTTCCTACCTTATCCTTGAGGAGGTATCTTCCCCCGAGGACCCTCTGTTCCATTCCTGCTCCTAACATAACTATTCGCTCAACGATGTGTGTAGTACCTATGATGTGGCCGCTGGGGCCGTGTGGCGCGTTGCCGCTAACCCTTAGGCCGCGGCGCGCCTCGGGTGTCCGATTCGATCATGGGCATCACGCTCCCTGTGCGGCAAGCGCCGCGGTCAGGACGATACCGGCGATCTTGGCGGCCTCGACGTCATGCTTGTCGAAATCCTCCAAGGCCACCGAGATGGCGACCGTGGGTGAATCGTAAGGTGCAAAGCCAACGAACATCGAGTTGACGTTGGTGCCGCCGGTCTCGGCCGAGCCGGTCTTGCCGGCAACCTTGGCGCCGGGGATTTGGGCATCGGTGCCGGTGCCGGACTGGACGACGGCAAGCATGGCCTGCTTGACCTGGTCGGCCGTGGCGGAGCTGACGGCCTGACCAAGCGAGCGGGACTGCGTGGTCTTGACCACGGTTCCGTCCGGGGCGAGTACCTGGGCTACAAAGTACGGGTCCATGACCACGCCGCTGTTAGCGATGGCGGCGGCAATCACGGCGTTTTGCATGACGGTGGTCTGCGGGCCGGGCGTGTGGTCCATGCCGACAGGCTGGCCGGCGCCGGCCCAGGCGGTCTCCCACTCGGTCATGAGCGACGGGTCGGCCATGATGGAGGCCGCGGAGGTCAGGTCCTGGCCGAGCTTTTGGCCGTAGCCAAAGGCGTTGGCAAACTGCACGAGCGTGTTTGCGCCAACTTCGTTTGCCACCTGGCCAAAGACGACGTTGGAGGACACGGCAAAGGCCTGCTGCAGGCTGATGGTGCCGTAGCTCTCGTTGGCATAGTTCGTGACCGGTGCGTTGCCGATATCCATGGAGCCGGGCGCCTGGTAGGTGCTGGTCAGGCTGGCGGTACCGGTCTCGAGTGCCGCGGAAAGCGTAACGACCTTAAACGTGGAGCCCGGCGTGTACAGCGCGTCCATGGCGCGATTGTACATGGAGCCGTCCTCGCCGCCGCCCGTCTGCAGCAGGGCATCGATGTTGGTGTTGTCGTAGGTGGGCGAGCTGGCACATGCGAGCACCGCGCCGGTACGCGGGTCGATGACCACTACAGCGCCCTTAAAGCCCTTGAGTGCCTGCTCGGCCGCCGTCTGGATACGCGAGTCGATGGTGAGCTTGGCGGTGTTGCCCGGCTGGGTCTGGCCCGCGAGCGACGCGATGGCATTGTTCCAGCTGGAGTAGTCCTTAGAACCGGTGAGCGTGTCGTTCATGACGCTCTCGATGGCGGTGGTGCCATACTGCTGGCTCACGTAGCCAACCACGTGAGCTGCCAGGTTACCGTTGGGGTAGGAGCGTACGTAGGTGCCGTCCTCCTGCTGCAGCGACTCGGCCAGCGTCACGCCGTCGGACGTGATGATGGAGCCGCGCTGGATGTACTTGGAGCGGGCGATGGTGTGGTTGTTGGTCGGCATGTCCTGATAGTCCTTGGCCTTAATGACCTGGACATAGGTGAGGTTGCCGATAAGGATGGCGAACAGCGCCGTAAAGGCGAGCACCGCACGGGTTAGACGGTTGGCGAGCGCCACGCGACCGAGCACACCGGATTCAGGCGTGTCGAGCAGGCGACGGCGCATGCGCGAGCCGACGGAATGGCTGCCGCTGCCGTAGGAAGACGAGGTGGCAAAGCGCGTGCCCGTCGGGGCGGCGGCAGATGCGACCTGATTATCGGTGATGGCGGCCATGGTGCCGGTGCCGGTAAGCTCGGCCTCGCGTCCGGTCGCCTCGTCACCGGCGCGCAGCAGGAGCGCGACGATGATAAAGCTCGCCAGCAGAGAGGAGCCGCCCTGGCTCATAAAGGGCAGGGTGACGCCGGTCAGCGGGATCAGGCGGGTTACGCCGCCAACGATCAAGAAGGCCTGGAAGCTGATGGCGGCCGTAAGGCCTGTGGCACTAAAGGCGGGGAGGTCGGATTTAGCGCGGGCAGCCGTGGTGAGGCCACGCACGGCAAAGAGCATAAACAGGATGAGCACGGCGCCGCCGCCCAAAAGGCCCATCTCCTCGCCGATAGCCGAGAAGATAAAGTCGGACTCGACGACAGGGATGTTGTTGGCCATGCCGTTGCCGATGCCAACACCGACCAGACCGCCATCGGCAAGCGAGAAGAGCGACTGGACGATCTGGTAGCCCTGGCCCTGGGCGTCCTTAAACGGATCGAGCCAAACCTGGAAACGCACCTGAACGTGAGACAGGAACTTGTAGGCGCCCACGGCTCCAACGGCTAAGAGCGCAAGGCCGATAACGACATACGAAAAGCGCCCCGTGGCAACGTAGAGCATCAGCAAGAAGATGGTGTAGAACAGCACGGCCGAACCCAGGTCGCGTTCGAAGACGACGACGAGCAGGCACACACCCCACACGGCAAACAGCGGCAGCAGCAGTCGCAGGCGAGGGATCTTAAAGCCCAGAATCTTGCGGTTGGAGATGGAGAGCAGCTCGCGGTTCTCGGCCAGGTAGCCGGCCAGGAACAGGACGATAAAGACCTTGGCGAACTCGCCGGGCTGGATGGTAAAGCCCGCGATGCGAATCCACAGCTTGGAGCCCGAGATCGTGGTGCCGATAAAGATAGGCAGCATCAGCAGAATGATGCCGATGATGCCAAAGGTGTACTTGTAGCGCATGACCACGTCGAGGTTTTTGACCAGTGCAAGCGTTCCCACCATCAGGGCCACCGAGACAAACAGGATGATGAGCTGTGAGATGGCGAGAGCGGGGGCGAGACGCGTCACGAACGTGATGCCGATGCCCGAAAGTATAAATACGATGGGTAGGATGGCGGGGTCGGCGCCGGGCGCCAAGATGCGCACGGCGATATGTGCCGCGGCGAAGGCGGCAAAGAGGCCGATCGGCACGGCGAGCGTCTCAAAGGAGATGGCAGCGCCCGCGGTGAGGACGTACATCGCATACAGCAGGATGACGGGGAACGCCGAGGCGATGAGCAAGAGCAGCTCGGTGTTGCGGCGACTCATAAGCGGCACTCCCTTTCTAATTCTTATCGGAGGCTTCGGCCTCGGCGGACTGTTCGGCGGTTTTCTCGGAATCTGATTCGGAGGTCGATCCCTGATTGGTGTTGTCGCGAATCGTTTGCGCGTCGATCACCTGGCGGGTCTGCTCCTCGTCGATCTGGTGGCGGTACTTGGATATCGTGTCCTGCGCATCGTCGACGCTTGTTTGCGGAATACCCGCCTTGAGGCGGTTTTGCGTGTCTTCGGGCAGGTCGGATAGCTTGATGCTGGTTTCGCTTTCGAGCCAGTGGAGCTTGAGTCCGAGCGGCTTGCCGGGCAGACCGCGCCAGACGGCGACATTGCCCTGGTAGGTACCCAGGTAGTATGAGCCGGTGACACCCGTGTAGGCCCAGATGCCAGCTGCCAGCACAAAGACGAGGGCCAGGATGGCGGCGATAGTAATGTTGCGGCGACGCACGCGTTGCGCCTCGCGCATAACGCCATCGTCAACCAGGTCAACGACTACTACGGTCACGTTGTCGTGGCCGCCGGCGGCAAGCGCCGCGTCCACTAGGTTGTCGACGCAGATTTGCGCGGTTGAGGACTGCGTGGCGATGTTCTCGATATCGCTATCGGGAATCATGCTCGAGAGGCCGTCGGAGCACAGGATCAGACGGTCGCCTTCCTCGATATGCAGAGTGAAGTGGTCGGCATACATGGCGGGGTCCGAGCCCAGTGCGCGGGTGATGACCGAACGGTTGGGGTGGACGCGAGCCTCGTCTGCCGTGATCTCGCCGGCGTCCACGAGCTCCTCCACGTAGGAGTGGTCGCGGGTCACGCGGATGAGCGTGCCCTCGTGGAGCAGATAAGCGCGAGAGTCGCCCACGTGGGCGATGGCGAGCGTGTCGTTTTCGATGTAGGCGCAGGTGGCTGTGCAGCCCATGCCGGGCTTGCCCAGGCCGTTCAGGGCCGCCTCGATTACGGCGGCGTTAGCGGCCTCGACGGCTGCGGCCAGGCGTGCTGCGTCGGCGGACTGTGGGGCCGTCTTGGCAATAGTCTCGACGGCGATGGAAGAGGCTACCTCGCCGGCAGCGTGACCACCCATGCCGTCGCATACGCAAAAGAGCGGCGACTGCACCAGGTAGGAATCCTCATTGTGCGGGCGCACGCAGCCAACGTCGGAGCGGGCGCCCCACATAAGTTGCGTGGTGGTGCCGGCATCATAGGTCGAGTCGGTCTCGATGCGCTCCTCGGTCAGGGGCTCAAAGCTCATGGTCGAGCCGGGGTCTTTGAGCTTGGCCTCAACGGCGGCAACGTCGATCTCGGCGGTGTCACCGGGAGAGACGGTGTCGGTCACGGCGTTTGATTCGGAATCACCGGTGTCCGGGGAGTCGGGCTCCTCGGACACGCGGGCGGTCGACTCGTCGTCTTGCGGGCTGACGTCTATAGGCTCGGGCGCCGGCGTAGACGCGGGCGCAACCTCGGATGCCGGGGCTATGGGAAACGCCGGCGCGGCGGGCTCGGGTGCCGCAAACACCGCAGCGCTCTCGTTGATTGCCGCGGCGACGGGCTCTGCAAAGTGAGCCGGCGCCGGGGTTGCTTCGGGCGCTGTGGGCTGTTCCGCAGCATGTGCGCCGATGGGCGCCGCTACGGCATCCTCTTCGTCCTCGTTATCGGCGAGATCCGAAATATCATGCGTTACATGCGAAAGAGGCAGGGAGAACACGGTGTCCTCGGGTTCCACGGGTGCGGAGCCCGCCGGAGCGGCGTGGGCCGGCGCAGCTGCGGCGGCAGCCGGTGCCTCGGTCATAGTTGCGGACTTGTTCTCCTCGTCGATCATCGACGGTTCACCTTCATGACCACGTCGCCAATCTGGACTTCGTCGCCCTCACGCAGCGTCGCGGGCTCCACGAGCTGGCGGCCGTTGACGAGCGTGCCGTTAAGCGAGTTGAGGTCCTCGATGATGAGCGCCGGGCCCTGCAGCGAAAAGCGCGCATGCGAGGCCGAGACGAACGGTTCGTTGATGCAGATGTCCGAAGATGGCGAGCGACCGACGATGACGGGGCCGAGCATGTCTACGTGGATGCCGCGGATACCGCGCGGACCCTTGTCCACATCGATCGTCCAGATAGCCGAGTCGCGGCGCTGCCCGCGCACAAGTCCCACGCCGGTCTTCATGACGGCGAACAGGAAGATATAGAGCAGGGCGACCAGGACGATGCGGCCTGCAAAAAGGACGATATCGATGTTCATAAGCGACTATCCCCTAAATTCAAAGGTGCTCAGGCCAAACGTCAGCAGATCGCCGTTGCGCAGCGGGCAGCGCGTAATGCGGCGGTTGTTGACGAGCGTGCCGTTGGTGGAATTGAGGTCCTCGATCGACCAATCCGAGCCCGTAAAGGTGAGCTGGGCGTGGCGGCGCGACACGTTGGGGTCGCGCAGGGCAATGTCGGAAACTGAGCGCTCGCGACCGATGGTTACCTGTGCGGAGGTGATGCTATGGCTCTCGCCGCTCACGACGTCGACGAGCTGGGCGAGCGGGCGCTGCGGGGCGCGAGTGCTCGCCATGTTGGAGGCGATGCCGGCTGCGGCGCCTAGGCCCACGGCGGCACCGGTCGCGGCGGCTCCGCCCATGCCGGCAAGCGCGTCGCGCGAGACGGTCTGCGGCACCGGGATGGGTGCTGCGGCGGGGTCGGGGACGCTAGGCGCGAAGGGGTCT
>ERZ857972.364-NODE-364-length-46422-cov-22.911381_pt1 | contig 46422 bp, 39 predicted proteins | sample MGYA00519757_ERZ857972 | MGnify/ENA primary metagenome ERZ857972 (study PRJEB31778, sample SAMEA3449383) | human gut metagenome | biome: human gut; feature: human-associated habitat; material: faeces | place: United Kingdom | collected 2010/2012 ...
TGTGAATTTGTATACCATGTCCTTACACTAGTGGTTACCATGTTACACTTGACACAATGAACGCCCCTACAGCGTAGATTGCATAAACACTTGCAATTTTGCACTCGGGCATAATATGCTGTTTATTATGCAATCTATCTTCACGAATTGGGAACGGCGGCTCGCCGTCAATTTTTAATTTGCTAAGATTTCCCTTGCAACGAATACACCGCCGGCGCTGGCATGAGAAAGTGAATGTGTAACACCGCTGCCGTCACCGATGATATAAAGTCCCTTGTGGGGCGACTCAAGGTGCTCGTCAACATCAACTTCCATATTATAGAACTTGACCTCAACACCATAGAGAAGTGTGTCATCGTTGGCTGTTCCGGGGGCAATTTTGTCAAGAGCATAAATCATTTCAATGATACCGTCAAGGATTCTCTTTGGAAGCACAAGACTCAAATCGCCCGGTGTTGCGTCAAGAGTCGGAACAACAAGCCCTTCTTTGATTCTGCTCGGATTGCTTCGGCGACCTCGAATCAAATCACCGAAACGCTGAACAATTACACCTCCGCCCAGCATATTGCTAAGACGGGCAATGCTTTCACCATAACCGTTGCTGTCCTTGAAAGGCTCTGAAAAATGCTTGCTGACGAGGAGTGCAAAGTTTGTGTTCTCTGTCTGCTTTGCCTTGTCCTCATAGCTGTGACCGTTTACTGTGATAATGCCGTTTGTGTTTTCGTTTACAACGCAACCCTTCGGATTCATGCAGAATGTACGCACATTGTCCTCGAACTGTTCTGTGCGGTAAACAATCTTGCTTTCGTAGAGTTCGTCTGTGAGGTGTGAAAAGATTGCGGCAGGGAGCTCCACACGAACACCGATGTCAACACGGTTCGACTTTGTGGGAATATTAAGGTTATGACAAACATGTTCCATCCACTTGCTACCGCTTCTGCCGACTGAAACTATGCACTTTTTGCACTCATAATTTTCATCGGCTGTGTCAACAAGGTATCCTTCCTTATCATTACCGTTCTTGAGTTCAACATTTTCAACAGGTGTATCAAAATAGAAATCAACCTTGTTTTCAAGGTAATCATAAAGATTTTTAAGCACAATGTAGTTGATGTCCGTACCGAGATGACGGACTGATGCGTCAAGAAGATTAAGCTTATTCTGTAAACAAAGCTTCTTAAAGCTTGTGCCTGCTGTGGAATAAAGCTTTGTACCCTCTCCGCCGAACTTCATATTGATTTTGTCAACATATTCCATAAGCTCAATAGCTTTTTTCTTGCCGATATATTCGTAGAGCGTGCCTCCGAAATCGTTTGTTATGTTGTACTTACCGTCCGAAAACGCACCCGCACCGCCGAAACCGCTCATAATGGAACAGGTTTTGCATGAAATGCACTTTTTAACTTTGTCACCGTCAATCGGACATTTTCTCTTTTCAAGAAGATGACCTTTTTCAAATACGGCAACCTTTATTTCAGAGTTGTTTGTTACAAGCTCATATGCAGAAAAAATTCCGCCCGGACCTGCGCCTACAATAATAACATCGTACTTTTTCATTATCATTTTCTCCTTTATTTGTTGTGGGTAACATTTAAGGGGAATAAAAAAACCGCCAAAACATAATACTACGCCCCTTAACGGGGATTATAGTAAACTGTTTAAGGCAGTTTGTAGAAACACCCGTCCGTATTACGGGCTTATACAATCCAACTTCTGCAAACGGCAGAAAATTGTTCTGATTAAAGTCATCAAAACCTTGGCTATTGTAGCAAATAATATCACAATTGTCAACAGAAAAATCGCAAAAATTTAAAATAATTTATTTTTCCTTATTCGCATAATAAGCCACATAAAAATCGGGCAACAATTATGTTACCCGACAAATGCTTAAATATTATTCGTACTTTTCTGCAACCTCGCCAAGACGCTTGTAGATGCTGTTTTCGGGAACATAACCCCTTACAAACGAAAGCGGATAGATGTTGGTGTTTCTGCCGATTACCGAACCGGGGTTAAGAACGCTGTTGCAACCTACCTCTACATGGTCACCGAGCATTGCGCCGAACTTTTTAACATTTGTGTCAACCTTATCGCCGTCGCAAAGAACAGTTACAAGGCTCTTGTCACTCTTGAGGTTTGATGTGATTACACCTGCGCCTGTGTGTGACTTGTAGCCGAGAATACTGTCACCGATGTAGTTATAGTGCGGAGTCTGAACCCCGTCAAAAAGAATTGAATTTTTAAGCTCTGTTGAGTTGCCTACAACTGCACCCCTGCCGACAATTGCATTGCCTCTGATAAAAGCACACTGTCTGATTTCGGCATCTTCGCAGATAATGAGCGGTCCGCCGAGATATGCGGAGTCAAAAACCTTTGCGCTTTTTGCAACCCACACATTTTCTCCCCTCTGCTCGTAGATTTCGGGATCAAGAGTTTTTCCGAGTTCAATGATAAATTCGCTGATTTTCGGAAGAGCCTCCCACGGATAATCAACGGTTTCAAGCAAGGGCTTTGCAATAGTCCTGCTGTAATCAAACAGATTTTTTGCCAATAATTTTTCGTTTTCCATTTTTAAAATTTACTCCCAATATATATTATTCTTTTAAAGAATTTTACAGTTTTATACCTCAACAAAGAACAGCCAGTAACCGCTTGCGTCCTTTCCCGCAACAAACTCAACTCCTCCGCTTATGTACTTTGAAAATACATAGCTTTTGCCGTTCTGAGGATTTGTCACGGTGGCACAACTGCCCTCATGAATCCAACGCTCGTTGAAAACATTAATTCCCTTGATGAGAAAAGTCTCTTTTGAGGTTTTGCCGACAAATCTGTAATTTTTCATAAAATCAGCCTTCTTTAACCTTTTGCGGTGACAGCCTGTTGTCAAGACCTGTCTTTTTAAACACAAGCACAACAACAACGGCACAAATCACGCCGAGTAACATTCCGCAGAGAACATCTGACGGATAATGAACATAGTTATAAAGTCTTGAGAATACAATCAAAAGTGCAAGTACAAGTGCAGGAATTCCGAATCGTTTGTCCTTGATAAGCATAACGGTTGCCGCCGCAAGTGACGAACAGCTGTGTCCCGACGGAAAGCTGCTGCCTGACGGAATGGCTATGTTAAGCCCAAAGTCGGGATTCAACTCAGACGGTCTTGCTGAATAATCGATATTCACCATAAACGGCCGTGGTCGGTTTATAAGATTTTTTATTCCGATTTCACCGACAAGAAAGCCGATTGCCATTGCAACAAGCATCATAACTCCCATTGAGCGAGTTTTTTTAAAAATTATAAACACAATGCCGACTGCAATCCAGAAAAGTCCCATTTCACCCATATAGCTGAAAAAAGCCATAATCGGATCAAGAAAAGAGCATATAAATGTGTTCTGAATAAATTCAAGAACCGAGGTGTCAAATGATTGAATCATATCAAAGAATGACATATCATTTTCCTTTCATAATATCATTTCATAATATCATTATAACAACCAAAAAACAGAATGTCAAATTAAATAAATTTTAAGTTATTCGCATTCATATTTTGCAAGTTTAGCATAAAGTGCTTCGTCAACAACAGCCTCAACCGAAAGTCCTTCGGCAACATATTCTTCATAAATGAGAGTGCCTTTGTTGCGGATTTCATTTGCAAGACCTGCCTGTGCAAACGGCAGAAGAATTTTTACCCTTTTCATTCTGACGGGAAGATTGTTCTCAATTGCCTTAAGAAGTTCGTCTATACCCGTGCCGTTCTTTGCACTTATGCGAACACAGGCTTTAAAGTCCTGCGCAAGCATAGTTTCGTCAAGCAAATCGCACTTGTTGAGAACGGTTATAATCGGTGTATCACCGCAGCCGAGGGATTCAAGCAAGTCGGTTGTAACCTGCATATGTGTTCTTGCCTCGTCACTTGATGCGTCGCATACATTTAGAATAATATCCGACTGTGCCGCCTCTTCAAGGGTTGAGCGGAATGCTTCAACAAGGTGGTGCGGAAGTCTGCGAACAAGTCCTACCGTGTCAATCATCATAACGGTTACACCGCTCGGAAGCTTCAACGCTCTTGATGTGGGATCAAGCGTTGCAAAAAGCTTGTCCTGTGCAAGCACACCTGCGTCCGTAAGGCAGTTCATAAGAGTTGACTTGCCTGCGTTTGTGTAGCCGACAATCGCACAGGTTATTACACCGTCTTTTTTTCTGCGTGAACGCAACATCTGACGATGCTTTTCAAGGTCGGAAAGCTCTTCTTTCAGGCTTTCAATTCTTCTGCGGATATGTCGTCTGTCGGTTTCAAGCTTTGTTTCACCCGGACCTCTTGTGCCGATACCGCCGCCGAGTCTTGACATTGCGATACCTTTGCCCGTAAGTCTTGGGAGCATATATTTAAGCTGTGCAAGCTCAACCTGAAGTTTACCCTCTTTTGACCTTGCTCTCTGGGCAAAAATATCGAGAATAAGCGTTGTTCGGTCAATTACTCTGACATCTGTTTCAGCCTCGATATTTTTAATCTGTGTCGGAGAAAGCTCGCTGTCGAACACAAGCAAATCTATCTCCTGCGATTCGCAGATTTCGGCAATCTCGGCAAGCTTGCCTGTGCCGACAAAAGTACCCTTTTCAATTTTTTGCAGGTTCTGCGTTACCGACAAAACGGGATCTGCTCCCGCACTTTTTACAAGTTCAAAAAGTTCGTCAAGTGACGCCTGTGCGTCATATTCACCCGTGTCAACACTGACGAGCAATGCACGGGTAATTTTTTCTTCGTTACTTTTAAGCTCCATAAAATCCTCACTTGAATTTATTTATTCATACTTTTGTCAAAACAGGTTTTCATATCCTCATCCGTGATTTTTCTGATAGGCTTGCACGGATTCCCCACGGCTACGCAGTCGGACGGAATATCCTTTACAACAACGCTTCCGCCGCCGATTACAACATTACTTCCGATTGTGACGCCCGGCATGACCTGAACTCCTCCGCCAATCCACACATTGTCGCCGACGGTAATCGGATAGGCATATTCAAAGCCTGCGTTTCTTCTCGGATAATCAACAGGATGACCTGCCGTGTAAAATCCGCAGTTTGGTGCAACAAAAACATTGTCGCCGAATTTCACCTTTGCACAGTCGAGAATCACCATATTGTGGTTTGAATAAATATTTTCACCGAGTTCGATATTGTAGCCGTAGTCGCACCAGAACGGAGCGGTAATGTAGAAATTTTCCTTTGTACTGCCGACAATTTTCTTTATAAGAATTTTTTGAGTCTCTTCATCTTCAAACGGAAGATTGTTGTACTCTCTGCAAAGATTTTTAACCGAACAGCGTTCATTGCGAAGCTGTTTGTCGCCCATTGGATTATACATCTGCGAATTAAGCATTTTTTCTTTTTCAGTCATAATTTTCTCCGTTAATAAATCACATAACAAAATTTACATAACAACGCTTATTATATTATAATCCCACCTTCAATACAAGTAAATCAAAAAAATTAATTTACTTTTCAACTGACAACAAAATTCAATTTTAAAATTCATAGGGAGGATAATGGGACAGCAGGCTTTTGTATAATATAGTTACATTGAAAATATCAATGGAATTTGCAGAAAAAACGATTAAATTATGAGATTCCGTTTTGATTTGAGGAGGAATTATTATGGAAGAAAAAAGAAAAACCGTCACATCAACCGAAGTAAAACGCAGATACAATCAAAAAGTTTACAGTCAAATTTCATTTTCCGCCCCAAAGGAACTTGTTGAGGAATTCAGAGGGATATGCAGAAATATCGGAATTTCACAGGCAAGTGTTTTCAAAAAGTTTATCGCCGATTTTGTTGAAAAGTACAGATAAAATCAAAACCACTCGTTGAACGGATGGTTGCACTCTGCAGAAAAGCCCGAAATTCAAGCTAACCGAATTTCGGGCTTTTTATTTTTGGAATTTAAAATTTTTTCAACCTGCTGTTTCAATTTGCAAAAAATTTTAAGAATATATATTCAAAGAAATAAAATTGTGGTATAATGATGAAGAATATATACAAGGTATGTAGAGGCAACACAGGTTGTCTTTAATTAAGGAAGTGGCAAAATGAAAAAACTATTTACTATTATTGTGTGCAAGGTTCTGAAATTTGTCGGAGGATTGCTTGGCAAGGGCAGCAGTCTGCCGGGACAGATTGCGCTTAAACTCTGCCCCGATATTCTCGGACGAATTGAACTGCCGAAATATATTGTTGCCGTAACAGGCAGTAACGGCAAGACATCTACCGTTGAGATGATTGCACATATTCTTTGTGAAAGCGGCAAAAAAGTTGCCTGGAACAAAGAGGGTTCTAACCAGATTGAGGGCGTTACAACTCTTATTCTCGGCAGTTGTACTCTTTCGGGCAAGGTTAAATCGGATATTCTTCTCATTGAAAGTGACGAACGCTTTGCAAAATATACCTTCAAATACATCACACCGACTCATTATGTTATCACAAACCTTTACCGTGACCAGCTCACACGAAACGGTCATCCGGAATGGGTTTACAATGCCGTAAAGGATAGTATTCATCCCGAAACTCAGCTTATTCTTAACGCCGACGATCCGCTTGTTTCGTGCTTTGGCTACGGCAGGGATAATGTTGTATGGTTCGGTGCAGGCAATCTTCCGACCGATACAAAGGAGTTTGTCGGTGTTTATAATGACGGTGCATATTGCCCTCACTGCAAATCTCCTATGACATATTCAAGCTATCACTACGACCACATCGGCAACTATGAATGCCCTAACTGCGGTCTTAAAAGACAGGATACAAGCTACACAGTTACATCTGCCGATCTTGAAAAAGGCGAAATTACAATCAACAATAAGTACAAGATTGAACTTACGCTCAAATCGCTTTATAATGTTTACAATTTGCTTGCGGCATTTACCGTTGCGTCAATCACAGGTGTTGACGGCAACACAATTGCAAAGAGCCTGAGCAATTATGTTCTTAAAAACTTCCGTGTTGTAACATTCACGCTCGGAAACAGAAAGGGTACGCTTGTTACATCAAAACATGAAAACAGCATTTCGTACAATCAGTCACTCAAGCTTGCCGCATCCGACAAGGATAAGTGCGATGTTTTGATTATTGTTGACGCAGTCAGCAGAAAGTATTTTACAAGCGATGTTTCATGGCTTTGGGACATCAACTTTGACCTTCTCAAAAGCGACAATGTAAAGAACATTGTGCTTGCAGGAACATATTGCAACGACCTTGCAACAAGATTTTCTTTCTCAAAAGTTGACAGAAACAAAATCAAGGTTATCAAGGACATTGAAGAAGCCGTTGATTATCTTGACAATGACCGCAAAGAAAAGATTTATGTAATTACCTGTTTCTCAGACAAGGGTAAATTTCTTGAAAAGGTAAAGGTGGACTGATTATGAAAATTCTTCATTTGTATCACGATATAATGAACCTGTACGGAGAATATGCCAATGTTTCTGCGCTTGAAAGAATGCTTGAAAAGAGCGGTGTAAAATTTACAACCGACAGGCTTACCCTGTTTGACAATGCCGACCTCGGCGATTACGATTTTATCTACATCGGTTCGGGTACAGAAAAAAATCAGAGGCTTGTTTTGCAGGATTTTAAAAAGTACAAGGATTTTCTTGTTGAATACATCAACAGCGGCAAGGTAATTCTTATGACGGGCAACTCGTTTGAAATGCTCGGAAAAACAATTAAAGACTCTGACGGCAAGGTTTATAACGGACTCGGAATTTATGATTTTACAGTTACCGAGCAGAACAAACGCAGAATTACAGGCGATATTGTTTATACATCTGACATTCTCACAAAACCGATTGTCGGCTTTGTAAACAAGTGCAGTGAAATTAAAGGTATTGAAAATCATCTTTTCACTGTTAAACACGGACTCGGTGACTACGAAAATGCAAAAACGGAGGGTTTGAAGGACAAGAACCTTTTTGCTACTCATGTTACAGGTCCTATTATGATTAAAAATCCGCATTTTCTTGAATACATTGCTTTGCAGATTTCAAAAAATACGGATGGCTTCAAGCCGTGTACGGATTACCTTGACTACGAAAGAGCGGGCTACGAAATTACTCTCGGCGAACTCACAAAAAGATTTGAGGAGTAAGTTTTAATGAACAACGACAATCTTCTTCAGCTTGAGGGAGCAATTGAAAGCGTGGTTTTCCGAAACGATGAAAACGGCTACACGGTAATTGAGCTTGCTGACGGTGACGATTATTTGACCGCTGTCGGAATTATGCCACAGGTGTCGTCGGGTGATGTTGTAAAGCTTACCGGCAAATATACATATCATCCGAGCTACGGCAGACAGTTTGCCGTGCAGATTTGCGAAATCAGCAGACCTACCGAGGCGGCTGATATTCTGCGTTATCTGTCATCCGGAGCTATCAAGGGAATCGGCACTCAGACCGCACAAAGGCTTGTAAAGGAATTTGGCGAGGCAACGCTTGATGTGCTTGAAAATCAGCCCGAAAGAGTTGCAATGCTGAAAGGAATTTCTTCGCAAAAAGCCGAGGATTTTTCAAAGCAGTTAAAGCAGAACACAGGCGTGCGAACACTCATGCTTTTTCTCGGCGAGTACGGAATTTCAAACACCGCATCGGTCAAAATTTTCAACGCTTACGGTCCGAGCTGTGTCGATTTAATCAAGAAAAATCCGTACATTCTCTGTCAGGGTGATTTTGGGGTATCGTTTGAGAGTGCGGATTTTATTGCTAAAAAAGAAAAATTAGAACCCGATTCAAATGTCCGTATGCGTGCAGGAATCGTACACATTCTTCATCACAACGAGCGAAACGGTCACACCTGTCTGCCAAAGGAAAAACTGCTGAAGGTTTCAACCGATTTTCTCGGAATTGACGGTGAAAAGGTTTCGGAGTGCATGGAAGAAATGCTGTTTGACCGTTCGCTTATCGAAGATAAGATTGACGGCAAAAAATTTGTGTTCCCTCCCAATGTTCACCTCTGCGAAATGTACATAGCGTCAAGAATAAAAATGTTGATTAAATTTCCGTCAGAGAAAATTAAAAACATTGACAAGGCGATTGAAAAATGTGAAAAAGAGGACGGAATCGAGTATGCCGATTTGCAAAAGAAAGCAATCACTATGGCACTTACCGAGGGTATGCTCGTTCTGACGGGCGGTCCCGGTACAGGAAAAACGACAACCCTCAATGCTATAATAAAAATAATGAAAGCAAACGGCAAAACTGTTTTGCTTTCTGCCCCCACAGGCAGAGCGGCTCAACGAATGAGCGAGCTCACGGGCGATGAGGCAAAAACTCTGCACAGACTGCTTGAGGTCAGCTGGGATAAACATGACAACCCCGTTTTCAACAAGAACGAACGCAATCAGCTGAAATGCGACGCATTGATTGTTGACGAGGTTTCAATGGTCGACACATTCATTATGGAAAGCGTTATGAGAGCGCTTTCCACAGGATGCAGACTTATTCTTGTAGGCGACTCCGACCAGCTCCCCTCCGTAGGTCCGGGTAATGTGCTCGGCGATCTTATCGAAAGCGGACTTATTCCCGTTGTACGGTTGAATGAAATTTTCCGTCAGGCACAGCAGAGCCTTATTGTCACAAACGCACATAAGATTGTGAACGGTGAAATACCCATTCTTAATTCCGCCGACAAGGACTTTTTCTTTCTTCAAAGGAACAATAAATCAGAAGTTTCAGCGGTAATAGCTGACCTTTGTGCAAATCGTCTGCCAAAGGCATACGGATATTCTCCGTTTGAAAACATTCAGGTGCTTGCTCCGTCCAAAAAGGGTGAACTCGGAACTGCCGAGCTTAACCACAAATTGCAGGCGGCGCTAAATCCGAAGGATGACGATAAGGCGGAAATCACAATCGGTTCAAAAACCTTTCGTACAGGCGACAAGGTTATGCAGATAAAAAACAACTATGATATTCGCTGGTTTCGTGAAAACGGCGAAACGGGCGAAGGAATTTTCAACGGTGACATAGGAATCATCACAAGGATTGACAGAAAGACAAAATCGCTTGTCGTTAAATTTTTTGACAAGATTGCAAGATACACCTTTGAATTTGCGGGCGATCTTGATTTTGCCTACGCAATCACGGTGCATAAAAGTCAGGGCAATGAATTTGACGCAGTTATTATACCGATGTTTTCAGGGCCTCCTCAGCTTTACTACAGGAATCTGCTCTACACCGCTGTTACAAGGGCGAAGAAAACGCTTGTGCTTGTCGGCAATCCGTCAACCGTTGAATATATGGTAAACAATAACCGCCGTACAAAGCGGTACAGCGGTCTTAAAGAATTTTTACTGAGAGATGACACACTTTATTAAGAAAGTTTTCGGTACAATAAAAGGATTTTTCTTTACGGTTCGTTGTCCGTACTGCGGAAGGGTTATTGAACCGAACAAAAGCTGTTGTGACAAATGCAGAAAAGAATTTCCCGAAATGCCGCTTGTACGATATGCAACGGGAGGGTACATCTGCGCCTCTCCTTTCCCCTATGACGGAATTTTTCGCAGAGCAGTTCTTAACTTTAAATTTCACAACTGCGGTGCATATGCCGAATTGCTTTCACACGAAATGGTTCGTTCAATAAAAGATGTTTACCGTGACAGGAAATTTGACCTTGTCACCTGTGTGCCGATGCACAAGGATACTCTCAGAGAGCGTGGATACAATCAGGCTGAGTTGCTTGCAAAGGAATGTGCAAGAATTCTCGGCATTGAGTATGCCGACCTGCTTGCCAAAACAAAGAAAAATAAAACCCAGCACAGCATAAAAGCGGTTGAAAGGGCAAAAAATGTTATAGGCGTTTACTCGCCGATTGACAAGAATTTAATCAAAGGCAAGCGAATACTGATTATTGACGACATTATTACAACAGGCAGTACGCTTGGTGAATGTGCAAGAATACTTAACAAGTGCAAATGCGGCGAGATTTGTTGCTGTACGCTTTGCACATCTCTGCTGATATAGCATTGGAGTGATTAAAATGGATATAGCTGTTGATCTCGGTTCTGACAGAACAAGAGTTTTTATTGAAAATAAAGGAATAGTGCTTGATGAGGCAAGCGTTGTTGCGTTTGATGTTGACACCTACGACATTGTCGGCGTCGGCAACGAGGCTTATAAGATGATTGGCAAAACGCCTGCAGGCATACGAGCAATGCACCCGATTGATGACGGTGTTATTTCACGCTCCGAACTTGTTGAGGATATGGTTTCAATTCTTATAAAAGAGGTCAGTCCGTCAAAGGTGACTATGCCGAGGGTTGTTGCATCAATCCCGAGTGAGGTTACAGAGGTTGAAAAAAGAGCTGTTGTAAACGCAGTAAGCTCAATCGGTGTTCGCAAGGTGTATCTTATTGAAGCACCAAAAGCGGCGGCAATGGGCTGTTCGCTCGACATAACAAGTCCTCACGGCATTCTGATTGCAGATGTCGGCAGCGGTACGGCAGACATAGCCGTGCTTTCTCTCGGGGGAATTTCGGTTTCCAAGTGCATAAAGTCGGCAGGCTGTGCAATGGACGAAGAAATCGTTAAATACATCAGAAAAGAGCATAACCTGATTATTGGCTCAAACATGGCAGAGGCCTGCAAAAAGGCTGTTGGCTGTGTAAAAATTCCGAAAGAGCCTAAGCTTTTCAGAGTTAAAGGCAGAGATGCCGTAAGCGGTCTGCCCAAATTTATTGATGTTGGCTATGCCGAAATCAAGCCTGTAATCGAGGATATTGCGCTTAACATTATCAGGGCAATTAAAGATGTGCTTGAACAGACTCCGCCCGAGCTTGTCGGTGACATCTACACGGACGGTATAATTTTGACAGGCGGTCTTGCCAAGCTGACGGGATTTGCAAGGCTTCTCAGCGAATCCACAAAGCTGAAAGTAAGAGTTCACAAAGCCGCCGCTGACTGCGTTATCAACGGTTGCGGCAAGGCAATCGAATATATTGACCATCCCGAAAAAATACAGCCGGGTGCAGTCAATCCGCTTATAGAGGCATTTTAATTATAATTTTAAACATTTTATCCGCAGATTTTACCGTCTGCGGATTTTTTGTAACATGGTATTGTAAAATCCGAAAATATGTTTTAACAGTTGTCTTTATCCCGTTTCAGTACCGTACTTTTTTCTTCTTTTTTACATAAAAATCTCCCCTTAAAGTATTCCCTGAAAACCATGTTTTTCAAGAGTCTGCTTTAAGGGGATTATATCAGTTAACAATTGTTCTCCGCTTTTGTTTTATAGTTCATTATTCTTTCAAGAAATATCTGTACTTTTTCTTTGGCTATCTCTCCGCTGTTTTCAATTTCGGTATCGCCAACGTAAAACTTGTGTTCAGCGGATTTCTTCAAAATATCAAGCAATTTTTTCTGTTCATCCGCTTTGTTAATGAAAACGGACACGGCACAATCACAGGCTATGGAAAATTCTGCCGGTGTTTTTGAAGCAAGTGCGTCGTAAAACCTTTCTTTTACGCTTTCAAATTTATTTTCCGTGTCAGTCGGCAAAAGCTTTGTAATCATCTTCCAGGTATTCCACGCAAGAAAGCCGTTGCAGTTGTCAAGACCTTTGGCAACAAATTCAAAGAACGGATAGACAAGTTTCGGATTTACTTCGCAAATATACTCAAGAACCTGTTCCGCCCAGTGAGCATTTGCGTAATCATCGTCAAGAAAAATCTCAATAAGCAAAGGAACAGTCAGAATTTCTTTGCTTGCAAGCTGTGCATAATATTCTTTTTCAAGCCTTTGTTCAAATTCCTGAAAAATCTGCTCTGTTTTCATAAATTCCCGTCCATAAATTCACTTAAATTTCGGTTTAATACTCCTAATATAATACTGTATATTACATTCTTTTTCAAGTAAAATCATATTAAAAGTAACATTCCCCCCGAATTTTATCGGAGGGAATGCTTTGCTGTTAGCAGAATATTAAGAAAAGGTTGTTCTGTAGTTCTGTTATTCTGAATAGCTTACCCAGACACCGCCGGACTTTGAACCCGGATTTGCACGGAAACAGTTCTTACCGTCAGCAACTGTCAAGTCGCTTGTCTGTGTTTTCCATGTTGATTCTGTGTCCTTAAAGAGGAAACAGTTTGAACCGGGGCTGAGCGGTGTGTCAAAATCGTAGTACCAGATATCTGTACCTGCAATCTTATTCATGTGAGCTGCTGCGTTGCCGAGTCCGCTCTCTGCCCAACCGTAGATATAAACATCAGTATAGTGTGCCTTTGAGTTATCAAAGTAAACTCTTGAAAGTGTGAATGCAGGCTTCTGCTCCGGAACATACGGAGCTGTTGAAACAGCTTCGTCATTGCTGAGTGTGATGCAGTTGTTTGTCTTTGAAACTGTTGCATTCCAGCAATTGTAAACATTACCGTCATCACCGCCTACAGGCTTTTCGTCAACCTCTGAAAGAGAACGATAAACGCTGACATTTGAAACTGTTGCAGGAACTTCAACTGTGTAAACATTCGGGTAAGCGTCTGTATCCTGCTCAAACTGATAGCTTGCACCTGTGTCAAGGTCATAAGCAAAGAGTGAAACACCGTCCGATGTCATCCAGCCAAGCTTAGTCTTGAAGTAAAGAGTGTATGTGTCAGCAGGCTTTGTTGTAGGTTCTGCTGTTGTAGGCTGTGCAGTCGGCTTTACGGTTGTAGGCTCGGCGGTAGTCGGCTCAGGTGTTGTAGGCTGTTCTGCCTGATAAACATCACCCGTGCGGCCCCAGTCTTTGAGCTGAACAATGTACTTCTGAATCAATGTTGCGTCAACAACAGAGATTGTATTATCCCCATTAACATCAGCAAGAATCTGCTTGTCAGCCGAAAGTGTTTCAAGCTGAACGACATGTTTCTGAACGAGTGTAGCGTCAACGACTGTAATGTCACCGTCACCGTTTAGTTCACCGTAAACAGCATTGCCCGAAGGCTCTGTTGCGGGCTGTGCGGTTGTAGGCTGAGTTGACGGAACAGGCTTTGTTGTAGGTTCTGCTGCAGAACCCTTTGTAACATCAGTAGCCTCAATCTCAACCTTTGTAGGTGTAAGAGTTGTATCCTCCCATGTACCTGCCTTTGTAAGTGAGAATGCCTTTGATGAACCGTTGAGGCTGATAGGTGTATCTGTTCTGCCCGGATACTGCTCGCCGCCTTTTTCAGAGATAATTACTCTTGTGTTGGCTGAAGTTGAAAGGTCAAAATCCGACGCAGCCTGATTTTCATCATCCTCATCAGCTGAAATACTTGATGACTTCGGAACTTCGTAGTAATAGTAACCTGTTGCAGGATCAAGAGTCATTGCTTCGCCGGGCCAGTTTGCATTCTTGTAAACAGTACCCTTGTTTGTGGTTTCATCATAGATGTAAACCTGGTAAGGTGCTGACCAGCCCTTCTGGGTAGCAGGGTTGAAGAATACATACACTCCCGATTCCTGAGCGGTACTCTTTGTGTACTTATAAACCATTGAAGAGGTCTTTACACCGTCGGTTGCCGTAACTGTGAGATTGATTCTTTCACCCGGATTATAATCTGAACCGATGCGGATTGATGTTGTACCCGTAAACTTAACAGGAGTTGAATCATCAAGACAGTAAGTACCCGATGTTGCGTTTTCAAGACTGAGTGTAAGGGTCATTGTGTCGCCCCTGAACGAACCGCTTTCAACAGAGTTTATTGCCTTCGGGGTTGTTGTACCGTTGTAAACAACAGCAACACCCGTGTTGCCGATTGAACCTGTGAGAACGCCGTTTGCAACCGTAAACTCGGCACCTGAAACCGTATCCGTATATTTGCCGTCTGCAAGACCTGTGCCGGAAATACTTACGCTTGCGTTTGTACCGTTACAATTTGAAAGAACGATACCGCTTGTGCCTCTTGCAACATAAGCAATGTCGCCTGAAGAACCGAGCTTTTCCGACTGACCTACAAAAAGGTTGTGGAACTTATTAATTTCGGAAACAGCTGTGCTCTTGTAAGTTGAATCCGTTGAAATGTTACCCATGAGAGCTGTTCCCGGACGGGCAAAGAAAAGTGCTGTTGAATCTTTTCTTGACGCAACGATTGCCCATGCCTTTACAACATTTTCATCCGAAATACCGGCAGTGTTTAAGAATCCCGATGAACCCGAGCTGCCCTCGTATGTATCGTGGCTTTCTGCCCAGAGAACTGCATTTGACGCTGCAACACCTGATTTGTATTTCGCATTGGCAGCTGTGCTTGCCTTACCCCTTGTGACATTGTAAAGCACTGCGTCACCCGTTCTGTTGTCAGTAACATTGATATACTTGGTGTATGAGGAGTAGCTTCTGTCTGCACCGCAGTTGTTAAGAATTTCACCGTAGATGTAGAGGTCATCGCCTGTTTTCTGTGTGTAGTAAGAAGAAGCCGAGGTTGTTATATTTTTCCAGTAATCAGACGCATACGCGCCGTCATCCTCTGTTTCAATATGCTTTGCGGCATCAAAACGGAAACCGTCAACACCGCAGTCGATGCATTCCTTGAGGAGGTTGATAATGTATCCCTGAACAGCAGTATCGTTTGTTACAAGGTCGGGACAACTTGAAACATGACCCTGAACAACTGCCTGAACCGAACTGTCGTTTGCATGGCCTGTGTATGTACGGGTGTAGGTTTTTCTTTTCTTATAGAACTCAGGCTCGTACTTTTTAACCTGATTGCTCACAATATTCGGCATAGTTTCATCGGCATTTGCAACATGGTTTGAAACGATATCGCAGATGATTTTGATGCCGTATTTGTCAGCCTCATCACAAAGTGATTTAAGATCGTCCTTTGTGCCGAGCCATGACTCCTCTGCAATGTGGAAGCTGATCGGCTGATAAAGCTTCCACCACTGACCTGTTACATCGCCTGAGGTTGAGTAGTCCTTCGGCTGCTGAACGGGAGAAGTCTGAACTGTTGTGTATCCTGCCGCTGCAATTGCGGGAAGGTTTTCTTTGATTGTATTGTAAGACCAGTTGAATGCGTGGAGCATAACACCGTCGCCGACCTTATCACGAAGGGTATTGTCGGCAGATGCAGTCTGTGCGGAATCAACCTCGGCAGCATTTACGGAGGTAATTGCCGCAAAAGAAGATGTCAGAAGCGCAGACGCAACAACAAGACTTGCAATCTTTTTTGCTTTCTTCATAGGGAAAACATCCTTTCATAAAATTTTCAATTTCATTATAACAAATTTCACCAAAAAAGTATATATTTTATGTTACAAATTCGAGGGCTGTTTTTTGTGCAGATTACACGGTTGTAAAATTTTTTTAACAATAATTTTGCACCAAAAAGCATTATATTTAACCTTTTCTGACTCTGTATGAGCTTTACTTCTTTAAAAGAATATTAGTGATGCAAATTTGATTTTCTTTTTACACGATATTGATTGACATTTTTGTGCATTTAGAATATAATCAAAGAGCAGTTGTCCCCTGATGCTTATGTGACGGGTGACATTTCGGAAAAATTAAATTGTATTGCGTGCAATCGCTTTTAAGCGGTTAATAAGGATTTTATGTGAAGAAAAAGGACGGGGCGACACAGCCGTCTTATTTTTCTGTTCAAAAATTCTGAGCATCATGGTTATGTCTTTGCAGAAACGGCAGAGCGGACTGTGTTCGCCTGCATTTTTCAGGCTGACACAATCCGCTTTATTTTTTACGGATTTTACTGTTATCACAACGGAACAGGGGTGCATAAATGGAACAGACATCAAAGAAAACAATAGTTTCACTCAAGGATATTTTCATCAAATTTGACGGTGAGGTAATTCTTAACCACATCAACCTTGATATAAATGAAAAGGAATTTGTAACTATTCTCGGTCCGTCAGGCTGCGGTAAAACCACAACCCTGCGCATCATCGGCGGTTTTGTTGAACCCGACAGCGGCGATGTCATTTTCGGCGGCAAAAGAATTAACGGAACTCCTCCGAATAAAAGAAATGTAAACACGGTATTCCAGAAATATTCTTTGTTTCCCCACCTCAATGTTTTTGATAATGTGGCTTTCGGACTCAAGCTTAAAAAGATGCCGAAAGATGAAATAAAAAAGCGTGTAACCGATATGCTTGCAACCGTTGACCTCAAGGGTTATGAAAAGCGTTCCGTTGCAAAGCTTTCAGGCGGTCAGCAGCAGCGTGTTGCAATTGCAAGAGCGCTTGTGTGCGATCCCGAAATCATTCTGCTTGACGAGCCTCTCGGTGCTCTTGACCTTAAACTGCGTAAGAGTATGCAGCTTGAGCTTAAGGAAATTCAGCAGAAAACTCAGAAAACATTTATATATGTTACTCACGATCAGGAAGAGGCTCTGACCATGAGCGACCGTGTTGTTGTTATGAACAACGGTGTAATCGAGCAGATTGGTTCTCCCAAGGATATATACAACGAGCCTGTGAACGCATTTGTTGCAGACTTTATCGGTGAGGCAAATATTCTCAATGGAATTATGCTTGATGACTGCAGAATTCAAATTCTCGGCACAGAGCTTGAATGTGTTGACAAGGGATTCGGCAGGAATACTCCTGTTGATGTTGTCATCCGTCCCGAGGATATTGAAGTTACCTCTCCCGAGGACGGTCAGCTTGTCGGAACTGTTGAGAACACAACCTTCAAGGGTGTTCACTATGAGATGAGCGTAAGATGCGGAAAGTGTGAAATTCTTATCCACTCCACCGAATCGGCTGAAATCGGAAGCAAAATCGGTATGAGGGTTATCCCGTTCAACATTCAGATTATGAACAAGCTTCTTCCGTTTTACGATAATGTTATTGAGACAACCGTTACATACGCAAATCAGAACGACAATTCATTTGAATTTGAGCTTGAGGACGAAACCGTTACCGTTCCCGATAAATACTACGAAGAAGGTACAAAGCTAAAAATCACTCTGCCGCCCGACGCTCTTTCGCTTGCAGGCGACGGCGTGGGCGATTTAAAGGATTTGTACATTGAATCCGTAGTTTACAAGGGTGAGCACAACGAAATCATTCTTGAATCGGACGAAAGAAAGTGGCTTATGCTCAGCGATACGGACGAGCAGGTCGCAACCTATGTTCCGCTTTCATTCAACTTTTCAAAGGCTCGGTTTGAGGTAATCTCAGAGTTTTCGGAAAAGGAGGGCTGATAAATGAAATCACGCAAGCCCTCTATTCCCTACATAATCTGGATGGTTGTTTTCACAATGATTCCGATTATTATGATCGGCTTTACCGCCTTTACCGACAAGAACGGTAATTTTTCGCTTCAGGCATTTACAAATGCGTTTTACTACACAAACATTTTTGTAAAATCACTTTGGATTGCGCTTATTTCAACGGCAATCTGTCTTGTACTTGCATATCCGCTTGCATACCTTCTCACGAGAATGAAAGAATCAACCCAGAACACGCTCATTATGTTGCTTATGATTCCTATGTGGATGAACTTTCTGCTAAGAATCTACGCATGGGTAACGCTTTTGCAGGACAACGGTCCGATTGATATGATGCTCTCGCTTTTGGGTATTCATTCAACCTACATCGGCAACACGGGTGCGGTAATTCTCGGAATGGTGTATGAATATCTTCCGTTTATGGTTCTGCCGATTTACACTGTTATGAGCAAAATCGACAACGGTCTTATTGAGGCGGCGCAGGATCTCGGTTCAAACAACTTTACCGTATTCAGAAAGGTTGTCGCACCGCTCAGCGTTCCCGGAATTATTTCGGGTGTGACAATGGTATTTGTTCCGAGTGCAAGCACATTCCTGGTTGCACAGTATCTCGGCGGTCCGGATGACATTATGATTGGTGATGTCATTGAAAAAATATTCTGGTCAGACCAAAACACGGGGTCGGCAATTTCATTGATATTAATGATTTTTATTTTCGTGTTCCTGATAATCATGAACTTGTTCGGTGATGAGGAGGCGATTGCATAATGAAAAAGAAAACAGGTATTCTTTCAAAAATTTACATTGCAATCCTGCTTATTTTCCTTTATTCGCCCATTGCCGTACTTATCTTCTATTCCTTCAACAACGGAAAAACTACCGTCTGGAAAGGATTTACATTCAAATGGTATGTACAGCTTTTTCGTGACGACAATATTATGAACGCATTGTGGAACACTGTTATTATTGCCGTTCTTGCATCTGTTTTTGCAACAATCCTCGGAACTGCCGCCGCAATCGGCATCAGCAATTTCAAGGGCAAAAAAAGAATGCTTATTCAGAATGCGTCAAACATTCCGATCATCAGCCCTGACATTGTAATGGGTGTTTCTCTCATGCTTTTGTTTACGACTCTCGGAGTTATCTTTAACTTTGAAATGGGATTTTTCACGGTTTTAATTTCGCACATATGCTTTTGTGTTCCGTTTGTTGTGCTTAATGTTATGCCGAGAATCAAACGAATGGATCAGAGCATTTACGATGCCGCCCTTGACCTTGGCTGTAACCAATGGCAGGCATTTTACAAGGTAATTATTCACGAGCTTATGCCGGGTATTTTCTCGGGTCTGCTCATGAGTTTTACATATTCTCTTGACGATTTCATCATAACATATTTCACAAGAGGTGCAAAATTCCAGAACCTCTCTATTGAAATTTACTCGATGACTCACAGGAGAATTTCACCGAAAATCAACGCTCTTTCCGCACTGCTTTTCCTTGCTGTACTCATTGTTATGGTTATTATTAATCTGCGTGACAGACACGAAGAAAAGGTGCAGAAAAAGAGAACTTGATTTTAAAAATTTTATTAAAGGGAGATTGAGAAATGAAAAGAATCATCAGCATTGTCCTTGCATCTGCAATGACGGCAACATGTGCGGCTTGCCTTTCAGGCTGCGGCGGAGGTGCTTCGGCTGACTCAGCTGACGCAGGAGAAGTTAATGTTTACAACTGGGGCGAGTACATTTCAAACGGCGAAGATGACACGCTCGATATTATCGAGGAGTTTGAAAAACGCACCAACATCAAGGTAAACTACACAACCTATGAAACCAACGAAGAGCTTTACAATATGCTGAAAAACAGTAATGTAAGCTATGATGTTGTCATTCCGTCCGAATATATGATCAGCAAATTGATTAATGAGGATATGCTGTTGGAGCTTAACTTTGATAATATTCCTAACTACGACAATCTTATGGATCGTTTCAAAAAGCTTGCCTGCGATCCCGAAGGTAAATATACCGTATGCTACAGTTGGGGCGTAACAGGTATGGTTTATGACAAAACAAAGGTTAAAACAAAGCCCGATTCATGGGACGCACTTTGGAACAAAGACCTTTCTGGTCAGATTCTTATGTTTAACAACAGCCGTGACGCAATGGCAATTGCAATGCAGCTTGAGGGCATTAATCCTGCTAACTGCACCAAGGCAGATGTTGACAAAGCCGCCGCTAAACTTAAAGAGCAGAAGCCTCTCCTTAAAAAATATGTAATGGATCAGGTATTTACTGAAATGGAAAACAGCCAGTCGGCAATTGCTCCGTACTACGCAGGCGACATTATGACAATGATTGATAACAACGAGGATCTTGACTACGCAATGCCAAAGGACGGCTCAAACCTTTTCTATGACGCAATGTGTATTCCGAAATGCAGTAAAAACAAGGAAAATGCAGAGAAGTTCATCAACTTTATGCAGGATCCTGAAATTGCCGCCGCAAACTTTGAATATCTCAACTATGCAACACCCAATCAGGTGGCATATGACGATTACATTGATGAAAACGCAAAGAAAAACGAATTTATCTTCCCGAGTGACGAGTATCTTGACAAATGCTATGTATTTTCAGATGTTTCCGATGAGGTTTATTCCTATATGCAGGAACAGTTCGTAAAAATCCAGGCAGACTGATAAGCAATAAAATTAATCCCGAGCAAAGCTTTTAAAGGCTCTGTTCGGGATTTTAATTTTGGTAATTTTTTTAAAATCAATCATTCCCTCGTTTTATACAGCCTTTAAATTTTATGTTATCTTAAAAGTATTATTCCTTATTTTAAAAGGTTTCCGTGACAGGTTGTCATATTCGCTCTGCGAACACTCAAAATACACAGAATTAACGGGGATTCGCTCAATCTTACAAATAGATTTCAATTGCCTTGTTTTGATTGACAAATTAGGAAAAAGTAATATAATATATACTGTTAAAGAGTGCATAATACATTTTTCGATTTTATTCACTTGCAGGCGGGCGCCTGTGCATCACAAAAGAGATAGGATGGTATAATAATTGTTTACAATTTTAAAAGAACATCGTGGCTTTGGAAAGCAGATTTTGCTCCTTGCCAAAAACGAACTTATTAAAACTTACAAAGGCGCCGTAATCGGTCCTCTTTGGGCTGTTGTTAAGCCTGCGTTTACAATTTTTGTTTACTGGTTTGCTTTTTCCTGCGGTATCAAACAGCTTAAAACACTTCACCTTGACATAGGCGGAGCACAGCCTTTTTCCGTTGACTTCTTTACTTTTATGTTCATCGGTATCATTCCGTGGTTCTTTATTCAGGACAGCATAACGCAGGGTGCAAAGGAACTGAGAATCAACCGTCAATTTATTACAAAGGTTAAGTTTCCCGTTTCAACAATCCTTACTTATACAGAGGTTTCAAGGCTTTTTGTTCACCTGATTCTTATGGCATTTATGTACGCATATGTACTTTTCACAATCGGACCGAGCTGGTACAATCTGCAATTTTTCCTGTACTGTCCGTTGATGTTTATATTCTTCCTTGCGCTCACATGGTCAACAGCCCCGATGTCTGCGTTCAGTAAGGACTTTGAAAGCCTGATTGTTTCCGTTATGTCAGGTATTTTCTGGTTATCGGGTATTATGTACAACTCCTACGGCTTTGATTCGCCGTTTCTCAACAAGCTTATGCTTATCAATCCGATTAACTTTTTCGTAAACGGCTACCGCAACTGTTTCCTCTACAACAGACCGTTCTATGCAAACAAAACGGAATGTCTTGTGTTTGCAATTGAATTTGTTGTAATTTTCGCCCTTGGTATTTTCAACTACAACAGACTCAGGAAAAAACTTCCTGATGTACTTTAAGGAGGTAATATTATGGCTGAAACAAAAGTATCCGATCCGATTATTACCTTTAAAAATGTCAGCAAAACCTACACACTCTACAAAGATGACAAGGCAAGATTCAAGGCTCTTTTCTTTAAGCCGAGAAATGCAAAAACGAACAAGGCACTTAACAATGTTTCAATGGTAATCAATCGTGGCGAATCGGTTGGTATTGTCGGCGATAACGGTGCAGGCAAGTCAACTCTGCTCAAGATGATTACGGGCGTTGCATTTCCCGACGAAGGCGAAATCACTGTTGACGGCAAGGTTGCCGCATTGCTTGAGCTCACTGCAGGCTTTTCCATGGAAATGACAGGCAGGGAAAACATTTATCTGAAGGGTTATGTTCTCGGTCTTGAGGACAGCTACATTAAGCAGATCGAGGCGAAAATCATCGACTTTGCAGAGCTTGGAGATTACATTGACCAGCCTGTAAGAACATACTCAAGCGGTATGAAAATGCGTCTTGGTTTTGCTATCAATGTCAACATTGAACCCGATGTTCTTGTTGTTGATGAGGCGCTCTCGGTCGGTGACGCAACCTTCAAAAAGAAGTGTAAAAGTAAAATTAAAGAGATTATCGAAAGCGGTGTAACCGTACTTTATGTAAGTCACAATGCCGCTTCGGTTAAAGAAATCTGCGCGCGTTCAATCTTCCTGAAAAAAGGAACTATTATGTTTGACGGCCCGACAGATGAAACCCTCAGAGTTTATGAGGAATCAAAAAAGAAAAAATAATTCCGTTTCGGAATAAAGCAAAAGCTCCACAATTGCGGAGCTTTTCTGATTTATCTGAGAGGTAAACCCATATGGACTGTACCGTAAAAGGCAATCTGCCCTCCGAAATTTTTGAGGACATTAAAAAAATTGCAGACAACAGGATAAATTTTCAACAGTTAAGAAACAAGACTGTTTTCGTGTCGGACTGTCACGGACTTATTGCATATTACATTATATGCACATTGCTTGAGGGCAATGATTTTTTTGAAAACAACACAAGGGTAATCACCCTTGCAAAAAGCCGTGAAGATGCCGAAAAGCAGTTCGGCAGCCTTACTCTCCGCAAAGATTTTGTTGTTGAAATCGGAGAGTCAAAGAACTTTCCGGAGATTGAAAGAGCCGACTTTGTAATATACTGCACCTGCCCGTGTGAGGTTGCAGAGGAAGATTGCAGTAATCCCGAAATTGCGGATACAATCACTTCGGGCTTTGCAAATGTGCTTGAATATGCAAAAGAGTCAAATGCCGAATCGGTTCTGCTCGTATCTTCATATATGGTTTACGGGGAGGTTTTCAGCGGTAAAAATAACATTTGCGAAAACGACCTCGGCTATCTTGATCCGACCGATGCCGACAGTGCATACGCACAAAGTATGCGTTCAGCCGAAACACTTGCTGTTTGCTATGCTGAAAAGTTCGGTATGAATGTAAAAATCGCCCGTCCTTGCCCCACACTCGGAGGTGTCAGAATGAGCGATGAAAGAAAATGGGCAAAGCTGATTGTCAGTGCGGCAAAAAATCAGAGCATTATGCTTACAGATAACGGTGGTGAAAAGTTCAGCTTTTGCTATGTGACGGACACGGTTTCTGCATTGATTGATATTTTGCTTAACGGAAAAAGCGGCGAGGCATACAACATTTCAAATGATAACGCAAATGTGACAATGCGGGAATTTGCACAACTTGTAAAATCGGCAAATCCCGAAAAGAATCTCTCCGTAGTGTTCGTTCACAGAAAAGACGAAGAAGAACCCGAATTTTTTCCGTCATCCCCCACACCGTATGTTTTGTGCAACGATAAAATAAAATCACTCGGCTTTAGTCCGAAAACCACGCTTAAAGACGGAATAAAACGCAGTATAAGAGCAACAGAACTGCGTGCAGAATTGCGAAGGATAAAGTAATGCGTATTAAAGATTTTTTAAACGAATTTGAGGCCGACAGGGCGGCATTGCCCGGAGTTGAAAAAGAAACTCTTGCAAAGCTCAGGAACAAAACAATTGTCATCTCGGGCGTTGAACTTGCAAGGTGTCTTTGCTATGCCTTTCTGTACAATAACGAGGCTAAAAGGCTCGGAATAAAAGTTATCCTTCTCGGCAAATCACGCAACGCAATGGCATCATACCACAGCGAACTCTTGTTAAGAGATGATTTTGATTTTGTTGATTATAATTCCGCATCAGAAATTTCAAGTGCCGACTATGTAATTACAACAGGAATCTGCGGTGAACATACAGACAACAACCCACAGATTATGATTGACGGCATTGCAGAGATAAGTGCCTGTGCCAAAATTGCAAAAGCCACAGGCGCAAGAGTTGTCATTGTGAACGACAGCAGAATTTACGGCAAAGCCAAACCGCACAGAGTTTATTCTGAAAACGAGTACGCAGAACTTGACGCAACCTCTCCCTCATCGCTTGCAGGTCAGCTTATGAGAACGAGAGAAACCACCTTGCACTCGGTTTTGAAGAACAGCGAATCAACCGTTACAACGCTCAGAACGGGCATAATTTTGGGAGCGTCAAGCAACTTTACAAGCGTGCTTGATCCTGTTTTTGACGATATAGCCAACCGCCGTGACACAGTTGTTCCTGCAACAAGGGATCGCTGCACCTTTGTTTATATCAACGATGTTTTAAAGGCGATTGTATTCGCAATGACAAATCTTGAAGAAAACGCAGTTTATAATGTCGGCGGCAAAAACTGTAACGCATCGTTGATTATGATTGCGGCTGTTCTCAACGATATTTACGGCAGTCGCTGTACAATTGAGTCGGGCGATTTTACGGAGCTTGACGGCTGTGCAATTAATTCAAACAAAATTTCCGTAAACGAATGCACTCCCGACATAGACCTTGAAACCATGCTGAAAATCTGCATAATGGACAAGATGAAGTCCGAAAAAGTTCTGCGTATCCCCCACTCACACGAGCGCAGACTTGATTCAATTCACGAAATTCAGCTTGCATTTCTGCTTGAAACCGACAGAATTTGTCGAAAGCACAACATAAAATATTTTCTCGGCGGCGGAACACTTCTCGGTGCAATCCGTCACAAAGGATTCATTCCGTGGGATGATGATGCCGATATTATGATGTTGCGTGAAGATTTTGACCGCTTTTGCGAGATTGCGCCAAATGAACTTCCGAGCAATATGACTTTTCAATCGTACCATACGGACAAGGCTTGTTTCTATGAATTTGCCAAGGTCAGACTTGACGACACTTTCTTTGCAACCGACTTTGCAAAAGACCATCACGCAATGCACAACGGAATTGCGTTTGATATTTTCTGTCATGATAACACAGCCAATTCAGCAATCGGACGAAAAATTCATATGGCTGTGACCCTGTTCACAAGAGCACTGGTGTTCAATAAATGGAACAATCGCAAGGCTGAAAACGGCAGTAGAATCCAGAGCATTGTAACAAATTTCTGCAAGAAAATATTTCCGCTCAGATTCAGTATGTGGCTTGAAGTCCGTACTTTAAAATTCTTTAAAAACAAAAAGAACGCAAAATATCTCTATGATGGAATGGGCAGAAATATTTATAACGGTGCTTTTCCAAAGGAATATCTTGATGATGTTGCTTATGCCGACTTTGAGGGTTACAAGTTCCCCGTGCCAAAGGAATATGACAAGTACCTTGCTTTCCTCTACGGCGACTATATGGAGCTTGCACCGCTGTCAACAAGAATGGGTTGCCACGAAATTGCCCTCTGCGACATCGGAAAATATGACGGGTTCAAAATCCGCAAACCCGATTCTGAAAAATAATCAGCGTAAAACAGACCGATAAAGTAAATGTGACTTGACACTTACCTGTCGGTCTGCTATAATAATATAGCACATTTTGAGTGCTGTTGCGGAATCAGTCGAAAAGTAAAATTTATCTGAAAGTAAGATCCGCCTCGGTTTCCACACCGTGTAAAAATCAAGGGAATTTAAATTGATTATGCAAAAGTTGACACAATCATTTTCAACTTTCCATTTTCAATTTTCAATTTAATAAGCAGGTATGGCGGAATTGGCAGACGCGCATGGTTCAGGTCGCACCACCTCGGTGCAAATTTATTTCAGATTCTATATCCTACAAAATGTGAATTAAGCGATATGCTTCACCTCGGTTTGCTCTTCGCCGTGTAAAAATTTGAGAGTAAAAATTAAATACGCACTCGTGGCGGAACTGGCAGACGCGTATGGTTCAGGTCCATATTTCTTAACGGAAGTGCAGGTTCAATTCCTGTCGGGTGCACCACTAAAAGCTCGATTTTATCGGGCTTTTTTCCATTTTTCATTGCTTAAATCGTTGGCAGACGCACAACCTTGGGGTTGAGACTTCTTGTATATTTACTACAAATTTAATTCTGTTAAATTATGCAATTGTCATAATTTTATATTTATAAAGGTCGTGTGTCTGCAAATCATTTTACCCTTGCAATATGAGATTATGCTCCACACCGCTTTCTCCGTAAATCTCATAATGTTTTGTAAATTTGGCTTTGAGATTAATTTCTATTCTTAACTTTTTATCACTCTCATATATCTTGATTTCATCAACCAGCAACCGTAAATTTGCATCACTGATTGCTCCGTCCTTGATGATTTCTTCAATCAGGTCTACGGTTTTCTTCAACTCTGATTTACGTTTCTTAATCGTTGTATTGTAGTCTTTAATAGATTCAATTTCTTCTATTATCTGCTGTATATCTTCTTCGCAAATTTTGAGCATTTCTGTATAGATTTCTGCGTGTTCCTTGTCTCTGATGCGTTCAAGGAGAATCTCTTTTTGGTCGCTCTTCCGCTGTTGAAGCCTATCTTCAAGCTTTTTCAGTTTGTTATTAACCGTGTTTTTCTTCTTCATCCACTTCTTAACATCGGTTTCAATGGACTTGTAATTTTCAATTGCAGAGTCCTTGACCGCAAGAATTTCCTTGTATATCAGTTCATCAAGATCCCTTTCGTTTACCCTATGCGGACTGCAATTCTCCTTGCCGTATCGGTGATAGCCGTTACATACATATTCTATCCTGTCCGGATGTTCTCGCCATTTCCTCGTCTTGCATACAAAGCACGAGCCGCAGTCACCGCACTTGATAAGTCCTGCATATCTGTGACAGGGTTTATTACTTCCTGCTCTTACATTTCTTTTAACTTTATCCGAGATTAAAAATTGTACCTGCTTCCACTTATCCTCATCGATAATGGCAGGTACAATTTTTTCATGTCTGTATTGTTCCTCTTCAGGAATATCCTTTCTGATGTGATTGATTTTATTGTTGTAGGTCTTGTGATTAACTACCGTGCCTATGTAAAACTCGTTTTCAAGAATTCTCTTGACACCCTTGTTATCCCACAAGTACCTTCTGCCTATTTCTGGCTTGTTATAACCTAGATTCTTGCCGAATAGTTTTTTCTGATAGTATGCAGGGGATTTCACACCTTCCTCATTAAAGATTTTCGCTATTGCATTGAATCCGTAACCGCTTAAATACATATCAAAAATTCTACGGACAATTTCTGCGTGTTCCTCAACTATGACTATTTCGTTGGTATTCTTATCTTTGAAATACCCCATAGGCGGTGTCAGGACAAGTCCGTCCTTTAACTTTTGATTCATGCCTGCTCTGACTTTCTTTGAGATATCACGGGCATACATATCGTTGAACAGTCCTTTAAAACCGATAATCAAATCGTCCGATTCGTTTCCTGTGTCAAGATTTTCAGTTACAGAAACTACATTGATTCCATTTTCCCTTAGGTAGTCAATGAATATTGCTGTTTGAGTTTTATGTCTGCCGAGCCGTGACATATCCTTTACAAGGATTGTTTCAAAGCTTTTCTTCTCAACCTCCTCATAGATTTTATTAATGCCCTCACGATTGAAGTGCATTCCCGAAACATTATCGTCATAAGATTCTCCCACGATTTCGTGATTGTTTGCCTTAGCATATTCGACTAATATATTTCGCTGATTTGTCAATGAGTTAAGCTCGGCATCTTCATCTCTCGACAGTCTGTAATACAACCATACTTTCATTTTGATTCTCCTCTCCGTTTTATCATCTGAATGTTGTGGCCACACCACCTCGGTGCAACCACAACATATCACAACTCGTTCCTAATATCCAGCTATCAAGCTGACTTTTTATCAATAATATTTTCATCATCGGGCAACAGATTGTTTTCCGAAACATAATCCTTGATTACACTTTTCAGAAAAGTATTAAATTGCTCGTCTGTGCCTGTGTAGTTGTAAAATACAGATTCAATAATTGCTGGTTCTGATTTTCTGCTCATAGTCCTCCTTTCTTCGACTACATTTGCATAGTCGGACTGTCATCAGATTCTTCATATTCAATATTTTCTTCTTTTGATATTGCACCTGCAATCAATCCGGCGGTAAGTCCAAGTAAAGTACCAATATCACTGCCGTTTTGCTCGGCTGCAATCCGCTTTCTGCGTTCTTCTTCATCTTCCGATTCATCATTTATTATCCGAGAAAGTGATTCAGCAAGAGAGTTGACACCGCCGAGGACAGTATGGTTATTGCTATCCATTTTAGATTTGTCAGGAGTGTCGACTTCTTCACTTGTGATGCTATTGCTGATTCCAACTCTCGACCTTGTTGCAAGGTATTGTTCAAAAACTCTTCTTGACTCTTCCCAGCCTGTTGTATAGACTCGGTCATCTGCAACTGCACCGACCTGATTTCTTTCAGGATCTGTTCCGAAACTTTCTTCAGCTCCGTCTGACAATTCTTCAAGCTTGTTTCCATATACTCCTGTTCGATTTCTAAAATCTGTTTCAGATAATCTGTCATCTGTTCTGTATTTGGAATGTTTGAAATTCGGTTGTACAGCTCCGGCTGAAATGTTATTGCCGTTCTCAACAGATTGAGTTCTTCCTCTTTGACCTGTGACGGAATAGAAATCACTTTCGTTTCTCCTGACAGTAGTTCTATCGCTGTCAGCGAGTTGCTGTTCCTCTGTTTTTGACTTTCCAAAATATTGTTCTTGCCTGTATCTGAATTCATTTTCCATGCTTCCTTTCAAATATTTACCATTGTGCAGTTTTATATCTCTGCATTTCATTTTGTTGGGACATTGATAGGTGATATATTTCCTGTCGTCTGTCCAAGTCACCGAGTAACCCATAATTGACATTGCGTTTATGAAATCTTCTTTGCAAGCGCTTATGTTCATAGATTTGTCTATGTCATTCATCAGTTTGAATTTCCAGCTCTGACCTTTGACTGCGGTGCGGTATTCTCTTGTTGAAATTTTCATACCGTCCTTGTTGTATTGGTCAAGAGTTGAAAGATTATGATGTCTGCAGATTTCATCACTCAAGGCTCGTAATGATTTGAGTGTGTTTGGATTCTGCCGAAGCTTTTTACCGTTTTCAAAACTGACCGAGTTGATTACGAAGTGTGAATGAATATGCTGTGCATCACAATGAGTTGCAACTAAAACTTCATATCCTGTCCACGCTTTCTCGGCAAACCCTAAAGCTACTTCGTGAGCCTTCTTAGGAGTAATATTTTCTTCGGGTGAGAAGGATTGAACGTACTGATAGAAATTCATTCCGTCAGTTTTACCGTATGACTTTTTAGTAGCCATAAACTCTTTGAACGCATTTTCACCGTCACAATTATTTCCGCTGACAAGTCTTTGATTTGAAATTTCATCATAGACTTTCTTGTCCTGACAACAGTAATCAATCACACCTTTCATTGCACTGATTGATTGTTTTGACTCACGAATATATGTTACGGTCGCCATTACTTTTCCTCCGAAAGTTTTATGATTGCATTATAGATTTTTCTTTGCATAGCAATCATTTCACTAAAGTTGTAGAAACTAAAAGCACTGCTGTTTATCTTTCTTGTTATCTGATTCAAATTGTTGCCAATCCTTTTTAGCTCAACGAGCAGTAGTTGCAAGTCAACAACTTTTATTTCGGTATGCAATGAAGATTTCAAAATATATTCGGTCAATGTTAATTTAGACTTTTTAGCTTTTGAAATAATAGTTGACTTTTCAGATTGAGTTAATCTGATACTTAATGTTTGATTTCGTTTTCGATTTTCTATTTTTATGCACCTCCGTGTTGAAGTGGGTCCGGGCTTCTGCCCGTACTATCGTGGACGGCGGACAGCCGGGCGCTCTGCTTGCCCCGGACAAGTCCGGGAAATGTAGCCCAAACCTTCGCTTCTAAAATTAAATTGCAATTTTGCCGTAAATTCGCCCAAATTGCAATTTTTACTTGCAGTTGGATACTTTTCTACACCTCTGCAAAATAATCGCACAAATCGGCTCACGTTGGCTGACACGGCTCGTCAGGGTCGCAAGTGACGAAAGGAACGCAAGTTTTGGCACCAATAATATTTCCGTCATTTAAGGCACTTGAGTCACTATCGGGCATATAGTGAACATTTACAAACCTTTTACCGTTACTTCTGTATGAGCTAAAGAAAACATCGTTATCCTCTAATTCGTAACGCCATTTATTCATCATCTGCTTTAACGCTTTTGCAGAAATTTCCTTACAGCAGAAAGAATTAAATTTTTCTGTAAACTCGGAATTTGTCCCTTTAAAAACAATCTTTTGTTTCATAAATTCAATTAACGAATTCATTTCTTCCGGCAAAAGTACTTCAGGACTTTCTACACTGTCCGAAACTAAATCCCACATATGATTGTCTTTTGAAAAGTTCAGTTCCAACTCTCTGTACTCAATATCTCTGCCTGTACAAATCATTGTTGCGTTGTTCTGACTACGCTTGCTCTTATCAAGAATAAATGTTGTATCAACCGCACCGCTGATTCCTGTTGTGCCTGAGATTTTATTCAGAGGATCATTGTCACCCTGCTTTCGCAGATGATGTACAAGCAAAAGAGAAATTTTCAGCTTGTCCGCTAATCTTTTCAGTTCCTCAATTTCCTGATAATCATTTGCGTAAGTAGTATCCTTATTATTACTTCGTATCATCTGAAATGTATCTATGACAACAAGAACCGTATCTTTATGCTCTGCGACAAAACTTTCAATCTGTTCTGCAAGTCCGTCCGACAGCGAACACGAAGATGTTGCAAAGAATACATTGTTCGGAACTTCGTCTGTAATCTCATTCAGCCTCTGTTGAATTCTGCTCAGATTATCCTCAAGGCAAAGATACAAGGTAGTTCCCTTCGTAGTTTTAAAATTCCACACCTCCTCTCCTTTGGCTATGCGAACACACCAATCAAGCACTAACCACGACTTACCTATCTTCGGAGCACCGCAAAGCAGAGATACTCCCTGGGGAAACAATGAGTCGATGCAAAAGGTTATTGGATTGATTCGCATATCCATTAATGTTTCACCGTCAATGACAGTAAGTTTTTTGTTGTTACGCACAATAACAACTCCTTCCATAAAATATTGAAAGCTTTTTGCTCTCAATATATAAATGTCAGAAATTTTCAAAAAACCGTAAAAGTACGTGACAACACAATTTGCTTTCCTATCTACTTGTGATTTTATTTCCAAAGTGATATAATATAAACGGAGTTGATACTATGGACTTAAAAGACGATGTACTGAAAAAGCTGAATACAACTAATCTTTTTTGCGTCACATATAGAAAAGATAAATTTGCAATCAGCGATAAAGAATATCCTATCGGTTATACAAGTTTTCTTGTAATGAACACCGACAGTCGCTTTATTGATGAAAGTATTTTTGAAAATTTAAGAAATTTTACGGAAGAATTATTAGACAAGGATTTTAACAGAACTGAATTTTTAGATTATCATTCAAAAATAAATTCAGCTATTGATGTTTTGAATCAATATGAAATCTTTAAAATATTTGACATCAAGAAATGCAAAGAAATAATCAATGAGTTTTTCACAGAAGAAAAAATCAAGCTTTATGAAGAATACAACCGATTCACAAAGAATGAATATAGAATAAAGATTTCAGAAAAATCAGACGAGTTAGTCAAAGCATCTGTTGATTTAGAAACGGCTTTATTAATCGGTTTTTATATCTCGTCGGCTGTAAAGGAAGTAGAATATTATTCATCTGTCGTGTTTCAGATTACAAATAAAATAGTAAAAAATAACGCACGAACAAAAGCAGAACTCGCAGAAGCATTCAGCGATTTTGTAAACGACCCTTATATGAATTTTATATTTGAAGTTAACAGCCACCCTTTCGGCACAAGAGCAACAATAATCCCTGTGGTAGAGTCTGAAAACGGTACAAGTAAGATTTATAGAAAGGTTTATTACAATAATCTGAAAGACTTTCTGATGACGGATTTATTTGAAGGATATATTCACGGACACTACCTTTGGAGATGCGATATCTGCGACAGATATTTCTTTATGACCACAGCTCGCAATCAACTGTATTGCAGTACGGTAAATAAGAAGTACGGAGTGCCTTGTTCGTACATTGCAAAACACCCGGAAGTCACAAAAAGGAAAATGAAAAAACAGAGAAAATCCGACAGTCCGTATTATGTTCTATGGAAAAATCGTTACGATTCTATCCGCAAAAATAAAAGCCTTGACAAATACAGTGCGAATGTATCTGTCAAGGCAAAGGAGCTTATTGATTATTATTTCAATTTGGCTAACATTGATTTTGACTATGCCGAAAATCAATATGAGAAAGATATGGAGCTTTCAAAAATTTATGAGGAGGCTATGAAAGATTAAGGAAAATAAAATGTATCAGCTTGGTTATATTCCAACTAAACTTGATAACTTGAATGATTATTTTATACGCTACAAAGAAACAAGGAACGAAAAATACTTTAATGAATTTCTTTATTTTTATGAGCCTGTACTCGACAGAAACGCTCAACTGTTTATAAAGAAATATGGATTGGACAATAACAGAATTGACGACTTCAAACAAATCTTTTCATCTCTGCTGTGGTGCGAAATGCAAAACTATGATTCGGATATACCCTTACTGCAACTCATAAAATATAAGATACTCAGAGCGTGGCACGAATATGTCCGTACTGTTTGCGGTAACGTATATATCAATAATGATAATCTGTATCAGAATTTAAGGAAAGTAGCATTGCTGTACTCGCAACAACCGAATGACAAACCTCTTGAAGAAGCAGTCACGGACATTGCAATAGAACTGAATATTTCAGAAAATACAGTTCATAAGTGCATTATTACTTCGACACAGTTTAAGCAGAACAGCAATCTTGATATATACAATCGTGATAATGAAAATTATTTCAATTCTTCAATCACTGATGTTGAAATAGATACACTGTCCCCCGAAGATATATATTTCAAAAACGAACAGAGAGAAAAGTTAAAAACAGCTTTGAGTAAACTCAAACCACAGGATTCAAGGCTGATTGAGTTAGTCTTTGGCATATGTCCCGACTGTCTGAAAAGTAAGGAGAAAACGACAATCCGTGATGCATCGTTAAGAGTCGGTCTGACAGCCGAAGGCGCAGAAAAGAGATTGAAGAAAATTTTGAAACAATTAAAGGCAGATTTACAAAAATAACAAACGAATGGTTTGGATTTCAACCTATATCCTTACTTATATTCATTTGAAGCATTTCAAGGCAGGAAAATATTATATTACGAAATACTCGGTTACGGTTGACTTTCATACTGCTAAAATGGAGGTTGTCCATTGTGGGCAACCTTTTTCTTTTTGTGGACACGGATAATTCTGTATGATATAATTTTCATAAGTAAACAGTAATTGAAGGAAGTGCTGTTAATGATAGGTGCTGTTGTTACCGTAACTGTTGACCGACCTATGGGTAGTTTTCATCCTGAGCATAAAGATATATTTTATCCGATAAACTATGGCTACATCAAGGGTGTTATTGCTCCTGACGGCGAAGAACAGGACGCATATATTCTTGGCGTTGATAAACCGGTTGAGAAATTCACGGGTAAAATCATTGCAATTATTCTTCGGCTTGATGATGCAGAAGATAAATGGGTGGTCTGCCCTGAAAATATGACTTTCAGCAAAGAAGAAATAGCACGGCAAGTAAAGTTTCAGGAGCAATTCTTTAAAACAGAAATTATATTATAAATTTTTTATAGGTGAGCTATGAAAATAGACCGATTAGTTTCCATCCTCTCCGTACTTTTACAGAAAGAAAAAGTCACAACAGCATATCTTGCCGAGAAATTCGAGGTTTCCAAGCGCACCATTCTGCGTGATATAGATAGCCTTAATAAAGCCGGTATTCCTATTGTTACCACACAGGGAAACGGCGGCGGTGTATCTATTATGAATAATTACAAGCTCGACAAAACGCTGTTATCCTCCAATGATTTGCGATCTATTATTGCAGGACTTAAGGGACTTGACAGCGTAAGCGGTACTAACCAGTATAAGCAGCTAATGGAAAAGTTGAATGCCGTAGATATTGACAATCAGTTTATTATTGATTTGTCAAGCTGGGATAAGTCGGCGTTTGCCGATAAAATTGCCCTGATAAAATCTGCTATAGAGCGAAAGGAAAAGATATCTTTTCACTATATTTCTCCCAATGGCGAGAGCGAACGTGTGTTAGAGCCGCACCATATCATCTTTCAATGGTCGAGCTGGTATGTATGGGGTTATTGCCTTAAGCGTGAGGATTACCGTATGTTCAAGCTCAGCCGAATGACTGATTTGAAGGCAACAGGTGAAAAATGCGGTGACAGAATTGTTCCTGTCTACACAACCGATAAGCTCCGACACACAAAAGGTGAGATTCAGGCAACCGTCCGTTTTGACAAGTCAATGAAATGGCGCATTGTTGATGAATTTGGTGTGGATCTTCTAAAATATGACAGCGACGGAAATATTGTTGTGGCCTTTACTTGGTCGGATGTGCCGGCATTTTATCAGTACATTCTCTCCTTTGGCAATAAGGCAGAAATTCTCTCACCTAATGAGTATAGAAAAGAATTTGCAGAAATTTTGAAAAATATGCAGGAGCATTATCAAACCTGACATACAGTTGTCCCCTTTACTGCTGTATGATAAGCAAAAACGCAAAGGAGTATTAACAATGGAACATACGGATGTTTATCAGAATTGTCCTGTATTTGAAAGCGAAAGTTATATCATCAGGCTTATGCGCCCTGACGATGCGGAGGATTTGCTGGCGGTATATAGCGACAAATTGGCTCTTCCTTTCTTTAATAGTGATAACTGTCACGGAACGAATTTCTATTGTCGGAATATTGATGATATAAAAGGTGCTGTAAACGTTTGGCTTGAAGCATACAGAATTAAAGATTTTGTTCGTTTTTCTGTAATTGACAAGTCGGAGAACAGGGTTATCGGAACTATAGAATTATTCCGCCGAAATTCAAAAGACGCATTTGACGGAGTGGGTGTACTTCGGCTGGATTTAGGCAGTAAATACGAAAACCGGGATATCATTTATAAAATACTTGAAATCATTGTAAATCCAGCATTTGAGCTTTTCGACTGCGACAGGATTATCACTAAAGCTCCCGTATATGCTATAGAAAGAATCAATGCACTGAAGAAATATGGTTTTGAAAAATCAGAGGAATACCTGATCGGGCATATCGATAATTACCCATATAGAGATTATTGGACGGTAAAGAAATGATGGAGGATTTTAACCAAACAATAAGAGATTTGTGGAACCAACTGAATTCTCAACAAGTTTTAGTGCTGTCCACAAGCTGCAACAACAGGGTATCTTCAAGACAGGTCAGCGTGATTATTCATGGCGGAAAGTTTTATTTCCAGACTGATAAAAACTATTTAAAGTTCATGCAACTATACATTAATCCAAACGCTTCATTTTGTTTTAACAACTACTCCATTGAGGGGAAATGCAAATGTATCGGAAAACCTACCGATGAGAAAAACTTATTTTTCCTTGATTTGTTTAGAGAGCATTTCTACCCTGCATATAAACTGTATTCAGGTTTAGAAACAGAACGTCTTATGGAATTTACTCCTACATTGATATACAAATGGGACTATGAAAATTCAATACCGTATATGGAATATTGGTATTTTAACGAGCAAAAATATGTAAAAAAATACATAGGAGAATTAAATGAAAAACAGATTAGTCAGACCGACTTTACATAAAGATTTGGATAGCATTACTTTTCGGGAATATTATTATTTGAAAGAGGAACTGGTGAATTTTTGCAGAGAAAACAGACTTCCAGTTTCAGGAGAGAAAATAGAATTAACCGAAAGAATAGCATATTTTCTTGAAACAGGAGAGATATTACAACCCATATCGATGAAATCGAAGCGAAATTCAAAAAAGCTTTCAGAAATCAGCGAAGATAGTATTATAGAATCAGACTTTGTATGTTCCGAAAAACACAGAGAATTTTTTAAGTTGCATATTGGCAGCAGCTTTTCGTTTAATGTTGCTTTTCAAAAATGGTTAAAATCCAATGCCGGAAAAACATATGAAGAAGCAATAAGTGCATATTATGAGATTTTGGAACACACAAAGAAAAGCAAGAGCTTTATAGACAGACAATTTGAATACAACACCTATATCCGTGATTTTTTTGCGGATAATGAGAGCAAAAACTTGAAGGACGCTATTAAATGCTGGAAATATAAAAAGAGCCTGCAAGGACATAATCGCTATGAAAAATCAGACCTGACAGCATTAGAAAAATAAATTCTGCCTTAACAGTTTATCAGGTAGAATATATGAGGTAAATATGGCTTCGGCAAAAGATTATTTAGACTTTATTCTTGAACAGCTCAGCACACTTGATGAAATCACCTACCGTGCTATGATGGGAGAGTATATTATTTATTATAAGGGCAAAGTAATTGGCGGAATTTATGATAACCGTTTTCTTGTAAAGCCATCAAAATCCGCAAAAGCACTGATGCCCGATACACCGTTTGAATTACCTTATGAGGGTGGAAGAGAAATGCTCTTGGTAGAAAATATTGAGGACAGGGAGTTCTTATCTAAACTGTTTAACGAAATGGTTGACGAGCTGCCTGCTCCAAAAAAGAGGGTAACAAAATAATGGCTTTTGATTATAAAAAAGAATACAAGGAATTTTATATGCCGAAGAACAAGCCGAGCATCGTAGAAGTGCCGGCTATGAATTATATTGCCGTCAGAGGTAACGGCGATCCCAATGACGAGAACGGCGAATACAAGCAATCTATCGGTTTGCTGTATACTATTGCCTTTACAATTAAAATGAGCAAAATGGGCAGTCACAAAATTGAAGGCTATTTTGATTATGTTGTTCCGCCGCTTGAAGGCTTCTGGTGGCAGGACGGTGTACAGGTAATTGACTACGCTCATAAGGAAAACTTCTGTTGGATTTCGCTGATACGGCTGCCTGATTTTGTGACTAAGGCAGATTTTGATTGGGCAATCGCCGAAGCAACAGTTAAGAAGAAAACCGATTTTTCAAAGGTGGAATTCTTTACCTATACCGAAGGCTTGTGCGTTCAATGTATGCACATCGGTCCTTATGACGACGAGCCTGCAACGGTTGCATTAATGCACGAATATGCCGCAGAAAACGGATATGAAATTGACATAACCGAAAGCCGCTGGCATCACGAAATTTACCTCAGCGACGCAAGACGGGTTGCCCTGGAAAGGATGAAAACGGTCATCAGGATACCGATTACAAGATAATCTTAATAAAATAACGGAGTAAATATGGACTACACCATAAGAGAAATGAGAACAGATGAATACCATCTGCTTGACGATTTTTTATATCAGGCAATTTATCAGCCGGACACAACAAACTTAGCACCGAAATCAACTATCAATAAGCCCGAGCTTCAGGTTTACATACAGGACTTTGGAAAGCAAAAGGACGATTATTGCTTTTGTGCCGAGGTTGATAACAGAGTTGTAGGAGCAGTATGGGTACGTAATATCAATGGATATGGCAGTATTGACGATGTTACAGTTGAGTTTGCTGTCTCGGTTTTTGACGAATATCAGAATATGAGTATCGGCACTGCACTTATGAAAAAGATGCTTGAACATCTGAAAGAACTGAATTATCCAAAAGCTTCTCTTGCTGTTCAAAAGGGAAACTACGCTGTCCGAATGTACCAGAAGGTCGGCTTTGAAATCGTTGACGAAAACAAGCAGGAATATATTATGATACATAGGTTAGGTTACGAAAATGACTAATTTGGATACTACAATTTGCTAAATTATTGAGGAGAATGATTATGAACAATTTTAAAAAAGCAAAAGGATTTGTTTACCGTAACGCCCGTCCACTCGACCTCGCCAGATTCCGATTCCATTTTGAAAACGGAAGTGCTGATGAAGTGCTTTATGCACTGTCCTTTTATCAGAATGACGACGGCGGTTTTGCCTATGCGATTGAACCTGACAATTGGAATGAAAGTTCAACTCCAATCGGCACTTGGGCGGCAACTATGATTTTACGGGAAATAGGATTTTCAGATACTTCTCACCCTATTATCAGTGGTATTCTGAAATATCTTGACAGCGGAAAAGATTTTGCCGACGGCAAGTGGTTTAATACCGTTCCCGGGAATAACGATTATCCTCACGCTGTTTGGTGGAAATGTGAGGGAACCGGACTGCCTGCGGATAACCCCACCGTCAGTCTTGCGGGATTTGCACTGTGCTTTGCTGATAAAGCAAGTGCGCTTTACAGAAAAGCGTGCGAAATAGCGACAGAATCTGTTGCTGAATTTATGAAAAATCCCACCGACGAATGTCATACCGTCAGGTGCTTTGCTGATTTATTCGGCTATTGCGAGCAAATTGAGGAATTCAATCTATTTGACATTAATGCCTTTCGCAATGCGATAATAAAAAAAGTGAATGAAACCATCTGCAAAGATACAAGCAAATGGGCAAAAGAATACGTATGCACACCGTCCTTCTTTAATTTTAAGAAGAACAACATTATTAAGTGTATCGACCTTAAGCTTTGCGAATACGAGGCTGAAATCATCAGGAATGCCCAGTTACCTGATGGTTCTTATCCTGTTACCTGGCAATGGCACACCGATTACAAGGAATTTGAAATCGCCTCAAATTGGTGGAAGTCGGATATTATCATAGGGAATATGCTTTATTTGCAAGAGTTTGGAAAGATATGATTATCTTCCCAAAAGTTGGAGAAATAAAAACCCCTTCAAACAAAGAATTTAGTCTGAAGGGGTTTGGAGACATCCAAAAATCTGAGAAAATACAATTTTGAAAAAAATAAAATCATCTTAGGTTATAAAGAATTATTTCACTCTCCAATTTGTTGTAGTGGTTACCACTTAAAAAAGCAAATATGCGCAATCATCGATGGCAAAGCGATTATCGTATTACATTTCTTTTTTGTTGTAAAAGATCAATGGCCTTTGTTAATCCTGCATACGCTGAATGTTTGTCCGTTATTTTTTCACGGAGTCCTCGCATACTCATAAGCAAATAGTCTACCCTGTGCATTTGGCTATCTAGTTTTAATTTAGTGTAAAACTCATTTACCGTATCATCATTTACCATATTTTTATTAATTCTTATGTAATACTTATCATCTCTAATAAAAGACTCTATGATTCCTAATCCATCGGGATTAATTTTATGATGATCATCATCTGGCAATTCTAAATCACCCTTAGCTCTATTACAATCATAACAAGATAACACCAAATTTTCAATATAACCAGATTTAGCTTTACTTTTTTTGAAACGATCTGAATCTTTTGGAATAAAGTGATCAATTTCAAACATCTTCCAAGGAATTACTCCAACAGAAACACCGCAATATGCGCACTTCCCATTATATGCTTCAACGAATTGTTGCTTAAAAGTTTTCTTATTATCCGAAATATATGTGTGCATATCAGTTGCTCTTGGATGTTCTTTTAATACAGCTTTTTCTACTTTGTTTTTCTTGTCCGACAGTTGAGTAAACTTGGGACAATACTCTGTATTTCTATAATCATCAACCATTTAAACTCTCCTGTATTTCTTTGAATGCTGAAATCAAAGTATCTATATCAGTTTTAGTTAATTCGTCATATGTATTTGTTCCATTCAATGTAGCTAGAACTTTGTCTTTGAGTACCTCTTCCCAACTGTCGTTGTTGTTAACAATATCAGCCAGTAGCCAATATTGATGTATATTGACTACTGCGTTGTCAATAAATCTAGGTAACAATTCTGAATAGTATTCTGATGCTGTTTGACCACACCCTTTATCATATTTTGCAATTTTATTGATCTCTGTATCTGTACCGTTCTGTGTTATAACAATAACCTCTATAAAAGGGAAAAACTTTTTTAGAACTAACTTGAATTCTTCACCAGTAAATTTTCCACCAGTGGCAGTACGATTTTCAAATAATCTCGAATCAATCAAAATGATATTTGCTGATCTGACTTTAGAATTCGACAAAAGGCTTTCGTAACCTTCCTCAGGCTTGAAAATTATTTCTGAACACTCGATTTCGTAATCATCACTATGAAATTCTTTGTCGAGATATTTTGTTAATGCAGCCTCAGGTTTATCATCAATATATACCAAAGAATACTTATCCATTATTTTGCTCCTCCTACAGTAAACTCAATAACAAATCCATTATTACCGATTATTTTAGAAATTTCGCCACCAGACATTGTTACTGTATTGTTTACTATCCACATTCCAAGACCATGTCCTTTCTTTCGTGTTGTTTCATGTACTTCGAGTATTTTTTCTGGATGCTTTAAATACTTCTTATCCAATCCTTTTCCATTATCCGCATAAGAAAACAAGAGCAAACTACCAGCAGGAATCACGGATATAGATATATCTAAGTGATTTAGGTTTTCATTTTGTTGAATACTATTTAAAATCAAATTATCAAAGATAACCTGCAAATAGTCTTCGGAAATCATGTAGCATATATCATCATCCATATTTATTGAAATATTAATCCAAGCATAATCTTCTTCCCAATTTTTCTTTATACGCTGTAAGAGATCATTTATACTTTGCCAAGAAATTTCAAACTGTTTCTTCTCTATTTCTGAAAGCATCGTATTCATAAATGCTAAAATTTTAGTACTTACTTGTTTATTTGACTCTAAGAGGTAAGGAACATTTTGATAAGATTTCTCTGTTCTCTCAGGCGAAATAAGTTCATCCCACATATCAAATTCTTTTAAAGCATCAATAATATTATCAATGTTATCAACCACAGAATTCCTATCATTTCTCATTTCGTGAGCAATTGAAGAGGCTTTTAATCCTACTGTTGCCAACACATTTAAAATACGGACATCGTATCTATACCTTGTTTCTACATCATCACGTTCACGTTGAGCTTCCGAATTGGCTTTTTGGTACGCTTTAATCTCTGCTGCTAACTGTTCAGTTTCTTCTTTTGTTAAGGAAGAAACTGAATTAGGATTGGACACAATTTTTTCACTAACGAGAGGTGTTTTTCCTTCATTGGGAGGTGAATTTTTAACATTTATATGTCTAATAATATTCTGACGATATCTTTCAAACTCTTTTATTCCAGCGAGAACAATTTCCACGAATAATTCGTAGAAGATGTTTTCATCTAAACCTTGTCTATTAGAAAGATCTTGCAAAACAGAATTTCTCTGTTTATCAATCTCAACCTTTCCTGCTATTTGGTTTTCTCTCACACGCCAAGCCCCTGTTGGATGAGATGCAGCAGCGGGGGATTTTCTAGAACGTTTGCCAAAACCGAGCCAGTCTTTTTTTCCTTCATAAGAAGAAATGCTAAAAGCATTTCTGTAAAGAACAACTCCTCTCAAGGATTCTCTAGGCAGAGTGTGGTGTTTGTATAAAAATTTTTCTGAATCTACTTTAGTAGGATTAATAGAAAAAGAGAACTCAGCAGAAAAATCTCCCAAAATGAACAAATGATGTTTCAATTCTTCTTCTGAGAGTTCCCATTTATCAGAATCTTTTAATTCATCAAACATATTAATAACTTGTTGGAAATACTTTATATCAATATTTTTACAATACATCTTTGCCGAATCAAGAAATTCATCGGATTCAACTTCAGTAACCAGAATTTGATTAGAACTATCGTATTTAAGACTGATACGTGCTAAACAATTTATTCCTGGATTTATTTCTGTTATATATGGCGAAACCTTTGTATCAATATACGGATGAGTAATGGATATTGTCATAACATTGTCATTGTAGGTTTTAGAAAGGAACGAAACAAGATTTTGTACTTTCTTCTTATTCCATTTAGCGCGCAGGTTCTTGATTATGATTTTGGTGCCTTTTTGATTAAGCTTTTCATTGATAGAAACCGTTGAGGAATTCCAGTCAGTTTCCCAAATAACTCCAGGGAAATTCTCTTTTTTAGAAATGACAGTTGTCAACTCGCCAAGTCTTGCTAAAGCAAAACGTCCAACACCTTTTGAGCCTGCAAGAACTCTAATTTGATTGTTGTCTACAACAGTCTTGTAATCTTTTGTACTTTTTCCAACATGCATCCATTTTTGTTTAATATCATCAACATTCATTCCTATTCCATCATCAATTACAGCTAGTATATCATCTTCAAATATTAACTTAACAAAAGAGGCTCTAGCATCATATGCGTTCTTGATTAATTCAAGAATGGCAGACTCATCAGTGGAAAAATTCTGTACACCCAGCAACTCAGCAATGGTTTTATCCTCAATAATATACTGTAATTTTTCCACTTTATTGCCCTCCAAAAAATTTGTAGTTGTTGATATCTTTGCAAGATATTCTTAAAGATTTACCACTTACGCTTATACCTATGTTGCGAACATATTCCATAAATTGCTCGCTTTTAAGTACGGTCATAGCTTCATCTAGACTATAATTATTATTTTTGACAGTAATATATATACCAGAAAAAGGGATCGTCTCAACATTGATTTTATAGACTTCAACATTGTTTGTAATTATTGTAGAGATAACTAGTTTTTCTTTGTTTAAGTGGGCCAATGCTTGCGATCTTCCGTATTCAAACCATGATGCATTGTCATCACTATCTCTTGCTTCAAGTTTTTTCGAATATAACTTAAGGTGTTTTACTGCATTCGGAAACAATTCTTCAAACTCCTTATTTGAATAACGTTGCAATCCTTTTTTATCATACTTATACGGAAAAATGATTTGTTTATTTTTTTTGTATCTTAACGTTTTTGGACTCACCGCTTCCCGTAAAACACCTTCTTCTATTTTTTCTTCATCTATACACTTTTGATCCACCAAGAAGGCTTTGTTACACAATGTTGCTATTGTAACGGAAGCATTAAAGATATCACCAAATCGTAACATCTTCTTTTCAGCACAATCATTAATTGCAAATACCCATTTATCACCTAAATTTTTACGACTAATTGATTTTTGTGATTTTTGAGTAATATTCCTATAGACGATGTTGTCTGATATATTTTCTTTATCATATAAAAAAATGCTTACCGAAGTCAGCGTTTTATCAAACAACTTCTGATCAGGATAATCATAAATTGTTGAAATATGATCAGCCAATATATCTCTTAATTTTTTTGCAAAAACATTTTTGTATATGTTGTTTGGGATAAGCTGAACAAGCTTGCCAGTATCTTTTAGCAAGGTTACACCTAATTCAATGAACGCATAACAATAATCAAATTTTCCGATTGAGCAAGAGATAAACTTTTCTTTGAGTGCTTTTCGGATATCAATATCCATTTCTTTATATGAGATATACGGCGGATTGCCAATAATGTAGTCGAACTTGGTATCGAAATCAATTGTTAGTGCATTTTCATTATACAAATTCCAATCAACAGCAGGAATAGCATAATTTTGTACTATGCAGTCTAATTCTGCAACACAACCATCATATAGCTTTTTGTCCAACTCAACTCCATATATATCTCTCGCCAATCCTACAGATATATCCGTTTTATCGCACCCTTCTTTTATCGCATTTTCTATATAGCGAATAACAATAGCTTTAAGAATTTTTCCTGTACCAAATGAGTTCTCCAATATAGTTTTACCCATAATGTTAGTGCTATAATTCACAAGATCCAACATGGTTTCTACAAGGATATCTGGAGTAAATTTTTGGCACTTAATTTTATTGTTTCCAATTTCTAATATAGAACTCATTTTATCACCATAAATTCGTAAAATATTTATTTCCATAAATTATTAAATCTCTTTAATTTTGCAATGAGGTCAAAAGTCGAATTTGTTGACACCTATGGAAACTGACTTTTCTTTTTCCAAAGAACAATTAATTAATTTCTATGTGTTATTTTGCTTAGAATTGACAATCTACTTATTTGTTTTACCTGTAGTTTTCAATACAGTTCGCTACTAAAAAGTCTTATATTTCCCTTTGATATTTGTCTTTGTTTAATATTGAATGCATATTTTTCATCACTATAATCTTTCTAAGGACAAAGATTAATGGAAGTAGTTATATAAAAGCTATCACTTGTACACATTATTATGAAGTGTATTTCCATTCCATCCGACATAAATGTTGTATAGTTTTCATAATAGTTAATGTGATCAATATAAACCTCACTGCTGTTGATAATATCATAGGTGTTTTTCAGTAAGTGCTTAATTTCAATATACTTTTTTCAAAAAGGTTCAAGAACCTTTTTGGCTCATGCATTCTTAATTGCGAATAAGTTAGACAACATTATATATTCCAAGTTTTTTCAAACATAAAAGACAAATCATTCAACTTAATCTGGTAAAATTTCCATAATATCATCTATTGTGCAATTGAATCTGCGGCATATTTTAACTAGCACTTCAACTTGTACCGACTGGTTTTTTCCTAACTTAGCCATAGCGTTTGACGATATTCCTGCTTCACTGCGAAGTCGTGTTTTATTTATGTTTTTATCAATCATAAGTTTCCATAATTTGTTGTACGAAACAGCCATTTTAACCTCCGTTACGCAAAATAAATTTCACATATAAAAAAGTAATTATAGTATATCATTTTAAGACGGTATTTTCAATAAATATTCAAATACTTCAAATTTATTTTTCATAACTCAACGAAACAATTTATTTCTCTATATTGAATTTGTCAAAGTTCTATTTTTTCTCTAATAACCCTCATTTGAGTATTCAAATCGCACCTCTTATCCTAACAAGTGAAAGGAGAACAGTCTAAACAAGACTAAGATAACCGTTGATAGGTTGCTTCATAATATTTTAGTCACTCTTACACCGAAGTGGTGTAATCATCAGGTCCATGTGAAAGCAATTTCATGCAGGTTCAAGTCCTGTTACCTGCACCAGTATGAGTGTTCATAACGGATTTATGTTATGGGCACTCATTCTTTTATTCAATTTCATCCGGCTTGTATGAGGTGAGCAGGTTTTTGTGCCTGCTCACCTTTTGTCTTATGCGGATTTTGCTGTGGGGATATACTCCACATCTACGCCTTTTCGGGTGTTGGCTTTGTAGTTTTCGTCCTCTGATGACGGTAGCTCCAAGTAGCCGACAAAACGATAATAGATCACAATGCGCTGAGTGTAGTTCTTTTTGCCACCTTCTTTTTCGTACACATCAATGTGGTCGATAAGCTCACGGAGCATTGGTGCGGTTAAGGATTCCATCTCCATAAACTTTCTGACAGCCTTAAGAAAGTCATCTTTGTTTTGCTCCATTTCGCTGATTTTAGCAAGGCGTTCCTTGTAATCAAAAATCTTTGTTTTCAGTTCAAGGCGTTCAACCTCATATTTGTGCGAAAGCTCCATATACATCTCATCGCTCAGCTTGCCGGATACATTGTCCTCGTAGGTTTTGGCGAAAAGCGAAGTGAGCATTTCGTTTCGGGCAGTTGCCCGATTGAGCTCTGTTTCCAAGGTTTTCTGCTCCGCCAACATATCGGCGTTAGTTTTCTCAGCGAGAAGTTTTGCAAATTCTTCCTCGTGAGATTCCAGATACTTTGCTAAACGGCGAAGTTCCAGCATTACCACCTGTTCGATAGCGTCGGCACGGATATAATGGCGGGATTCACAGTTGCCGCGGGTATCCTTTTTGTAGTTTGAACAGCTAAAGAAATGGATTTCCTTGTTGTTTGTATTTGTGTGATACCATAGCTTACTGCCGCAATCGGCACAATAAAGAAAATCGCAAAACATATTCTTCTCGCCGTTTTCCTGTTTAGGAGCACGACGTTTCGTCTTTGCAATGAGCGTCTGCACCAACTCGAAATCATCACGGTTGATAATCGGTTCGTGAACGTCCTTGAAAATCACCCAGTTTTCTTTAGGATTGTCGTAGCGTTTCTTATTCTTGTATGATTTGGAAT
>ERZ857972.367-NODE-367-length-45890-cov-33.067721_pt1 | contig 45890 bp, 73 predicted proteins | sample MGYA00519757_ERZ857972 | MGnify/ENA primary metagenome ERZ857972 (study PRJEB31778, sample SAMEA3449383) | human gut metagenome | biome: human gut; feature: human-associated habitat; material: faeces | place: United Kingdom | collected 2010/2012 ...
CTGTATTTGTTAATGCAGATATTGAAATTCCTGCTAAAATCAAAAGTATAATTATAGTAATCACTAACGCAACTAGTGTAATACCTTTGTTCTTGTTTTTTAACATATTATTTTCCTCCTTGGTTTTTTATTTTATTTTTTCTTATTATTTGTATTTTTTTATTTTTAATTCATCATTTTTATTTTTGTTGTTTTTTATTTTTTTTATTTTTGTTTTTTGTAAATTATTTACTTCAATAAATAATTTTCTATTGAATTCATCTCAACAAAGGTATTAAATTTTCAATGTACTAATTATTTACTTCCGTAAATGTTTTACACAATTATTTTAATATAACTTTTCTTATTTTGCAATACTTTTTTTGATTTTTCTTGCACATTTTGTGCATATTTTTTGTACCCATATTAAACAATCAAATTCAACGAATATCAACAGAAAAAAACGATATCTTGCTTCTTACAAAATACCGTTTATATTATATTTATTTCTTATATACTACGCTCTTGATTCAACAATAAGCTTAATTCCTGTTCTATCTTCTCCCTCTACTTCTACTTCTGCAAAAGCTGGTATACATACCAAATCAACGCCTGATGGTGCTACAAAACCTCTTGCTATTGCTACTGCTTTTACGGCTTGATTTAATGCTCCTGCTCCAATTGCTTGCATTTCTGCTTTGTTTGATTCTTTAACTAATCCAGCGATTGCTCCTGCTACTGAATTAGGGTTTGATTTTGATGAAATTTTTAAAATTTCCATTTTCTTTTGCCTCCTAATTATAATTTATTTTTTGTTGCAACTTTTATGATGATATTTTATAACTTCTGGAAAAAAATGTAAATAGTTTTCTGGAAATTTTTTCAAGTTTTCATCGCAATATATTCGTTTTTTCGACATTATACTAATAAAAGCAAGTTGAATATTAAAAATCACAGTTTATAACCTATATACTGTGATCTTCTCTTTTTATTTTCCTATATATATTCTTTTTATTCCTACAACCTTTGATGTATTATCATCAACATCAAAAACTACTCCATTAAATATAGATTTACCATCTGCAATTCTATATCTCTCTGGCAATGTAGTCTCAAAACGTTTTATTGACGCTTTAATATCCATACCTATTACAGAATGTTCAGGGCCAGTCATTCCTATATCTGTTATATATCCAGTTCCATTTGGTAATATTTTTTCATCTGCTGTTTGTACATGTGTATGTGTTCCAAAAATTGCAGTTACTTTTCCGTCTAAATAATATCCTAACGCTATTTTTTCTGCAGTTGCTTCAGCATGAAAATCTACAAAAATCATGTCAACCTTTTTTTCAATTTTTGATATTATTTTTTTTGCTATCAAAAATGGATTTTCTGTTAAAATATTTATATCAACTCTTCCCATTAAGTTGATTACTGCTATTTTTTTACCTTTACATTCATATATGTTATATCCTTTTCCAACAACGCCCTCTGGGTAATTTGCGGGTCTTATTATTTTAGGATTATCTATAAATTTAAATATGTCCTTTTTCCCCCATGTATGATTTCCCATTGTTACAACATCTACGCCTTGTGATATTATATCATTAAAGTTTTTTTCTGTAATTCCCATTCCTTCTGCTGAATTTTCTCCATTTACTATTGTAAAGTCTATGTTTTCTTTTTCTTTTATTCCTTTAAGTTGTTGTTTTAATTCATTTATGCCTGCAGAACCTACAATGTCTCCAACTGCTAAAATTTTCATTCTCTATTTTCGTCCTTTCTTAATTCTCAATCTTAAGTTAGAAAAAGAATTGCATTTTATTGTCCTATTCCATATTGTTTATACATCCAAGATGTGTAATCAAATGGTGTTAATGTTTCTGGCATACCATAGTCAATTCCATAAGTTTCAACTCTAATTGATGTAACTTTTGGTGCATTTACTGGTGTACTAATTTCTGCATTTTCTGTATTTTCTTGTCCATCTGCTGCTTTTACTTCAACTTCTTCTATTTTATGTACAATATCCATTCCTTCTGTCACTTTACCAAATGCTGCGTAATATCCATTTAAATTTGTGTTTTCTTTTGTCATTATAAAGAATTGTGAACATCCTGAATTATATGATTCCTTTGTTAGGCTTGATGAGTATTGTGTATAGTCTGCTCTTGCCATTGCTAATGTTCCTTCTTCAAATTTTATGGTATTTGTTACTCCATTTGATAAAAATTCACCTTTTATTGTATAGTCTTTGTCTTCTCCACCATCTTTTAAGTTACTTATTTTTGCTCCAGTTTTTCCATCTCCGTCTTTTGAACCAGCTTGTACCATAAAGTCTTTTACTATTCTGTGGAATGTTGTTCCATCATAAAATCCATTATTTGCTAGTTTTATAAAGTTTGCTACAGATTCTGGTGCTTGGTCTGGATATAATTCCATTTTTATTGTTCCAAAGTTTTCTACTTCCATTGTTGCTACTGGATTTTGACTTTTAAATGTTGCCTTTTTATAATATCCAAATCCTACAACCCCTATTAATACTATTATAGCGATCATTGCTACTATCCAAATTATTTTTCCTACGTTTTTCATTTTTTACTTTTTCTCCCTTCGCTTTTTTATTTTTATTCGAACATAAATTGTTCTTGCATTCTTCTTAAAGATTGCCTAATTGTTCTTGCTCTAACTTCACCAATTCCATCAACTTCGTCTAAACTTTCTATGTCTGCTGCAAGTACGTGTTGGAATGATTTAAATGATGATACTAAGTTTTCTACTATATTTGATGGCATTCGTGGTATTTTATTTAAAATTCTGTATCCTCTTGTATATACACCAACTTCGTCATAATTGTCAAATGTTTCATATCCTAGTAATTTTGCAATTGTGTTTTCTCTGGTCATTTCTTCATACTGGATTTTTGACAATTCTTCTATAACATTTTCTGGTGTCTTCTTTTTTCTAGTTGATTTTGAAGCAACTATATAATCTTTTATAATTAATTCTTCTTCTTTTTCTAGTCCACCCATTAATTCCTGTAATTGCATGCTTACAAGTCTTCCATCAACACCTAATTCATAAATTTGATTTTTTATTTCGTCTGCTATTCTTCGTACTCTTTCTGCCCTTTGAATTACATCTATTACATTTTTAAGTGTTACGATGTCATTAAATTCGTACTCGTTTAATATTGAAAGTCTATTGTCAAATACTTTTCTGTATCTTTCTAGAGTTTGTATTCCTTGGTTTGCTTTATTTAGTACTGCGTTTGTGTCTTCTAGTATATATCTAAAGTCACCTTTAAATATTGTGATTATATTTCTTCTTTGCGATATACTTATTACAAGTTCTCCTGTTTGTTTTGCTGTTCTTTCTGCAGTTCTGTGTCTTGTTCCTGTTTCTCTTGTTTCTATTTCTCTTGATGGTATAAGTTGTGCATTTGCGAATAGTATTCGTTTCAAATCACCACTTAAAACAATTGCTCCATCCATTTTTGCCAATTCATATAGTTTTGATGATGTGTATTCTTCGTTTATGTAAAAGCCTCCGTCAACAATTTCTTTTATTACGTCATTGTTGTCAGTTATAAGTAATAAGGCACCTGTTTTTGCTCTTAGTATATTTTCCAATCCATCTCTAATTGGTGTTCCTGGTGCAATTAGTTTTAGCAAATCTGCTGTCACTTTTCTTCCTCCCTTCCTTCTAGGTTAATTACTTTTCTGGTCTTGTCCTAATTTTTGGGAAACGTGCATTAAAAACACGTTTTCATTGCCTCATTTATGTCTTTGACTCCTATTATATCTAATTTGAACTTTTCTTTCAAGCCTTTTTTGTTACTTTCTGGAATTATACATTTTTTGAATCCTAATTTTTCTGCTTCTTTTAGTCTTTTTTCTATCATATTTATTCTTCTAACTTCGCCTGTAAGACCAACTTCCCCCATTATTGCAATACCTTTTTCAATTGGCTTATTTTTGTAACTTGATGCGGTTACCATTAAAATTCCTAAGTCTATTGATGGTTCGCTAATTTTTAGACCTCCAACAACATTTAAATAAACATCTTGATTTCCTAAGTTCATACCTGCTCTTTTTTCTAGAACTGCTATTAATAATGCTAGTCTATTGTAGTCTATACCGTTTGCGGTTCTTTTTGGATATCCAAATACACTTTGTGATGTTAATGCTTGCAATTCTACTAGCATTGACCTTGTTCCCTCCATACATGATACAATACATGAACCTGGTGGGTTGTCTTCTCTTTCTGAAATTAATACATCAGAAGGATTTGTTATTTCGCACATTCCTTCTCCTCTCATTTCAAACATACCAATTTCATTTGTTGAACCAAATCTGTTTTTTACACCTCTTAATATTCTGTATGAAAAATATCTTTCACCTTCCAAGTATAAAACAGTATCTACCATATGTTCTAAAACTCTTGGTCCAGCTATGTTTCCGTCTTTAGTGACATGTCCTATAATTATTGTTGTTATATTTCTTGATTTACATACTCTCATTATTTGTGATGTTATTTCTCTTACTTGGCTTACACTTCCTGCCGCTGCAGATATTTCTTCTGAGTACATTGTTTGTATTGAGTCTATTATTACTAATTTTGGATTTAAATTTATTATATTTTGATTTACTACATCTATATCTGTTTCTCCCAAAAATAGTATGTTCTCATTATTTATTCCGTAATCTATCTGCTCTAAGTTTTATTTGTTCTGCCGATTCCTCTCCTGAAACATATAAAACTTGTCCTTCTCCCTTTACTTTATCACATAATTGCAGAATTAATGTTGATTTACCAATACCGGGTTCTCCACCTAGTAAAATTAATGAACCTTTTACAAGTCCACCTCCTAAAACTCTGTCTAGTTCATCAAATCCTGTTGATGTTCTTATTGTTTCTTTTACTTCATATGAGTTTAATTTTTGTGGTACATTGTTTGTTCCTTTTTCTGCTTTTAGTGAACTATTTTTGCTTTCCACTATTTTTTGTTCAAAAAAAGTATTCCAACTTCCACATGCAGGGCATTTTCCTAGCCATTTTCCTGATTCGTATCCACATTCATTGCATACAAATACTGTTTTGTTTTTTGCCATCTTTTTTATCATTCCCTTCTAAGGTACAATTTTAGTTAAAAATTTTTCTTTTGTAGTCTTATCTTCTTGTAAAATTTTTCTCTTTATTATAACAGAAAAAGTATAACACATCTTTAATTTATATTCCATACTTTTTTTGATTTTTTCCTAATTTTCTCTTCCTATTTCCAACAAAATATGATAAAATAGTGCCAGTTTATATATCAAAAGAAAAATTAGGAGGATTTTATTATGGAATTTAATAAATGTAGTAGATGTGGAAATTTTTATGTATCAAATGATAATGTATGCCCTAAATGTAGTGCAAAGGATACTTTGGAATTTGAAACTTTTAAATCATATGTTGAAGAAAATGGTTTAAATCAAAACTTAGATGCAATCTCTGGAGTAACTGGTATTGCCGTTAAAAATTTGAATAGATTTTTAAATTATTCTGAATTTAATGAGGAATTTAAAAATAATAAAAATATAAAATTATAAAATTTTAATATGTGCTACAAAATATTTTTATATTTATATATTTTTGCACATTTTTAATTAATTAGAAAGGACGATTTAATAATGACAAATGTATTTAATATTTTAGAAGAAAGAGGATATATTGAGCAAATGACTCATCCTACAGAAATAAAAGAACTTTTTGGAAAAGAAAGTGTTCCATTTTATATTGGAATCGACCCAACAGCAGACAGTTTACACGTTGGCCACTTTGTTTCTTTAATGGTTGCAAGTCATATGCAAAAATGTGGACACAAACCTATCATATTAGTTGGTGGTGGAACTGCTACAATTGGTGACCCATCTGGAAAAACTGATATGAGAAAAATGATGACAAGAGAAATAATTGACCATAATGTTGAATGCATCAAAAAGCAAATTGAAAAATTCATTAGTTTTGAAGGTGAAAATGCTGCAATTATTGTAAACAATGCAGACTGGCTTTTAGATTTGAACTTTGTTCAATTTATGAGAGATATTGGTAGCCTATTCTCTGTTAACAAAATGCTTGCAGCAGAATGTTACAAACAAAGAATGGAAACTGGTTTAACATTTTTCGAAATGAGTTATATGCTTATGCAATCTTATGACTTTTTACATTTATATGAAACATATGGATGTAAACTAGAAATGGGTGGAAACGACCAATGGTCTAACATCCTTGGTGGTGTTGATTTAATTAGAAGAATTGGAAAAGATGATTCTTATGGTTTAACATTCAAACTTCTTACAACAAAAGAAGGTAAAAAAATGGGTAAAACAGAAAAAGGTGCTTTATGGTTAGACCCAGAAAAAACTTCACCATACGAATTTTATCAATATTGGAGAAATATTGAAGATGAAAGTGTTGAAAATGTTTTAAAATTATTAACATTCTTACCTATGGATAAAATAAAAGAACTTGCTTCTTTAAAAGATGAGCAAATTAATGAGGCTAAAAAAATTGCCGCTTTTGAAATCACAAAATTAGTTCATGGTGAAGAAGAAGCAAAAAAGGCAGAAGAGGCTTCTAATGCCCTATTTACTGGTAAAGGTAATTTAGATAATATGCCTACAGTTGAATTGGAAAATAGAAATATTTCAATTTTGGATGCTATTATTTTAACTGGTATTGCTCCTTCTAAAGGTCAAGCCAGAACTTTGGTCAATCAAGGTGGTATTTCTTTGAATGATAATAAGGTTTCTGATGTGAATTATGTTCTTTCAGATATTGATTTCAATGATGGTTATGCTATTTTGAAAAAAGGAAAAAAAGTATTTTATAAATTAGTATAAAAAATCGGGATAAGGGGACGGGTCTCCAATCCCGATTTTTTTCTTTTTTTCAATATATGACTTATAAAATAAAAATTAGGGATAGGGGGACGGGTCTCCAATCCCGATTTTTTTCGATTTTTTCAAAATATGACTCATAAAATAAAAATTAGGGATTGGAGACCCGTCCCCCTATCCCTAATTTTTATTCTACTATATTTTCAATTACATTATTTACTTCATTAACTTCATTTTTAGTTTCTGCCTTTTTCTTATCTTCTTTAGCCTTTTCAGCCTCCAAAGAATCAATTAAACTTTGTAACTTTTTAATATCTGAACCCATAAGTTCCCAATCTTTATTATTAGTAGACTCAGACAAGTTTTTATTAGCCTTAACAATTGCATCAATTAAGCCATCTATATCATCAGTATTTTCAACTTCAATGCTAGATGCTTCTTTTGAAAGTAAATTCTTAACTGCCATATCTAAATTATCACCAATTGCAACTTTATTACCTGATGCTACAACAACCTTTTTAAGCATTGGTATTTTTGATTCTTCATTCAACATTGTTTGATAAATTGATTCTACATATAATAATGTGTTGTTTACTGGAACAACTACCATATCCTTTGTAACCTTTGTTCCACTTGTATTCAAACTTTGAATTTCAGAATATATTGTTTCATCTTGTTCAATTTGATTGTCTAATTGCATTGGCCCCAAAACATTGCTATCTTGTGAAAATTTATATAATTTCAATTTATTTGAATTTCCATCTGTTGTTCCTACTAAATATGAAATTAAGTTTTGTTTTGATTCTGGTGTATAAATTTGTATTAAACCAATTTCATTTTTTCCGTCGTTGTCAACCATTGTGTAATATGGTTTCAATTCTGTTCCTGTTGATTTTGTTACATTTGTTGTATTATATTTTGCCAAACTCCATACATCGTCTGTTCTGTATAATACATCTGGTTTTACATTGTGATATATTTTTAATAATTCTGCTTGTACATTATATAAAAATTCTGGATAAATAAAGTGTTCTGATATATCTGTTGGTATTTCTGAATTTATGTCTTCAAATACTGTTGGATATATGTTTCTATATGCCATAGCAATTGGGTCTGTTTTATCTGTTACATAGAATTTCATTTTACCATCATATGCGTCTATTATTACCTTTACAGAGTTTCTAATATAATTGATTTTTTCTTTTATTCCATCATGTTCTATTGATGTGTATTGTGAATATGGATAATCACTTGAAACCGTATATGCATCTAATACCCATACTGTTTTACCATCTTCTGTTACAACTGTATATGGATTTTCGTCATATATTAAATATGGCATTGCTTCTTTTGCTCTTTTAATTATGTTTCTGTTTATTAAGATTTTGCTGTCTTTGTTTATTTCTGTTGAGAATGATAAGTTTAAGTCCCCTGTTCTTATTCCTAAAATTAATCTATCAAGAAATCCAAGTTGTAAACCTGCATTACCATTATATGTTGATGTATGTTCTAATCCGTATTCATCTGTGTAATCATATTCTTTTTTATTCTTTACATTTGTTGCTATTGCATTGTTTGTTTCTAGTCCAAAATAAATATCTTGAGTTTTTGTTCCTAATTGATCATCTTTTCCAGATACATCTTTTTGGATATAGTTTAGGCTTCCTGTTGTAGTTGCAGTGGTTGCGTCTATTGCAATTTGGCCTTTTCCGTGTGTGTATTCATATGTTTTGCTATTATATGTTCTTCCAGAGTTTGTAACTTCTCTTGGTGCTAAATATAAAAGTTTATCTTCTCCTGAAATTTTATATTTTGCAATATTTGCATTTCTATATGTGTAATAACCTGTTCCTGTTTGATTATCGTCTAATGTTTTTAATACAACATCTTGATTTACCAATCTTGTGTTGTTTATTACTTCTGCATTTTCGTTTACTTCATTTTGTGTTATTGTTCCTGAGTTTTCCAAGTTTGATTCTTCAATATCTATGTTGTATGCTGCTTTTGTGTATTTAATATTATCTGCAATATAGTCTTTTTCTTTATCTAGGGTATTTGATTTTACAAATATCAAATCAAATACGATTATAATTAAAAACATTGCAACTAAATATCCTGGTATAACTACTAAATTTTTTAATACTTTTGATGTATTGTTTTGTTTAAATGCTTTGATTGCACGTATTACAAATATTATTATTACAAATGAAAATACTAAATATCCCCATCTTTGAATCATTATGTCTGTGTAACTTGCACCAATTATTTCTACGTTTTCTGCAGAGTCTGCATCATTTTTTATTGTTAGCATTTTGCTTAATGATATGTTTGTTGTATTTAATATATTTATTAGTGCTACACCTATAACTGCTAAAATTACATTTCTTAATATTTTTTTGATTAGTAAACTTTCTCTTACCATTTTTCCGTCTACGCCGTCAAAATTTCTGTTAAATACAATAACATAGTAAATTGCCATGTATATTGTTAATCCTATAATTATTCCTATAAAGTACAATAATAATGTTTGTATAAATGGTTTTTGGAACATATAAAATGCTATGTCAAATCCAAATACTGGGTCATTTATTCCAAATGATGTGTTACTTGCACACAATAGAAATTGCTTCATAAGTGTATTTGATACTAATGTGCTTACAATTACTGATGTTACAAATGATATTGATTTGTTCAACAATTTTGGCATTTCTTTCTTTTCTTTTTCAAAAAATGGTTTTAATCCTTTTTTTATTCCCCTATTTGTAAAATACATTATTATGTATAATAGTACAAAATTAATTCCAAAAATTATATATTTGCATTTTAAATTTGTTTCAAATGCTTGTATGTAATTTTCTCCTAGTTCTTTGTATTGTAAGTATGTTCCTCTTAAACTTACATAACTACAAATTGCGAATATTGCTATAAATAATAGTACAATAATCATCCTTGTTTTACTTTTTTTCTTTTCCAATTTTCTCTCCTCCACTTTTCTGGTTAGGGACAATTTTTTATATTTCTTTTGGATCCGATGCTTCAAACAGAAACGTCCCTAAAACGGCATGTTTGATTTTAAATTATTGCTTTAACAAAATCTTCTGAATTAAAGATTTCCATGTCGTCTATTTGTTCCCCAACTCCAATAAATTTTACTGGAATTTTATTTTCTTCAACAATTCCTATAACAACTCCACCTTTTGCTGTTCCATCAAGTTTTGTTAAAACTATTCCTGTTATGTCTGTTTCTTGTTTAAATGCTTTTACTTGTGAAATAGCGTTTTGTCCTGTTGTTCCATCAATTACTAGTAAAACTTCTTTGTCCGCATCTGGCATTTCTTTGTTTATGACTTTTTGTATTTTGTTTAATTCATCCATTAAGTATTTTTTGTTGTGAAGTCTTCCAGCTGTATCAACAATTAGCACATCTGCTCCATTTTCTTTTGTCATCTTAATTGCATCATATACTACTGATGCTGGGTCTACTCCTTCGTCTCTTTTAACGATATCTGCTCCTGCTCTTTTTGCCCATATTTCTAGTTGTTCAACTGCTGCGGCTCTAAATGTGTCTGCTGCTGCAACTACAACTTTTTTGCCATTTTTTGCTAGTCTATTTGCCATTTTTCCAATTGATGTTGTTTTTCCAACTCCATTTACTCCAACTACTAGGATTACTGATGGTTTTGTGTTTAGATGTAATTCGATGTCTGTAACATCTAGTATTTTTTGCATTTCTTCTCTTAATGCTTGTTTTACTTCTTCTTCGTCTTGGATTTTTTCTTTTTTGATTTTTTCTCTTAAATTTGATATTATTTTTATTGATGTATTCATTCCTATGTCTGACATTATTAGTACTTCTTCTAGTTCGTCTAGGAAGTCTTCATCTACTTTTCTGAAGTTTTTGAATACGTTGTTTATTTTTTCATCAAATGATGTTTTTGTTTTGTTTAATCCGTTTTTTAATTTATCGAAAAATCCCATAAATTTTTCCGCCTTTCTTTTGTCGTTTTCTTTATATTATATATTTTCTTAACATTATTAGTATAGCATATTTTACCAGTTATGGCAACCATTTTTTGAGACATACTTGGTGTAAGATTTTAAAAATATATTCAATTTTTATTGTAAAATATTTTTGCATGTGTTATAATTTTTTTGTTAATGTTTTCGCCAATATAGCTCAGTTGGTAGAGCAACGGATTCGTAATCAAAGTGTCAAAAATTATATAGATTAGTTATCTCTAAGAGATTTCTAGTCTATTATTGCTTTTTGACAACCATTTTGACAACTTTTTATATGATAATTAATTTGCAAATTTACAATCTAATGTTCCTAACAAATATAATTTCTCTGCTAAATTTTTATTATTTATTATAATATCAATTTCTTCTTTATTAAATAAATTTATATTTTCTTCTACTCTTTCACATATAATTTCATCAAAATTAATTACTTCTTTTTCTACTACATCTTTCATAGTTAAAACTTCCTCTCATATAAAATTTGACATTTCATACTTAAGAAGTTATACTGTATATGTACTTATTTTTAAGTATGAAATTTTTGTGGTTAGAAGAAGATAGTTGACGGCAATCTCTTATCTTCTTCTTTCTTATTTTATATGAATGAAAAATAATGTCAAGTTTTCCAATCTCGTTTTCGACAAAAAAGTCCGCAAAGTCAGTAACTGTGCGGAAAAATTTTTTTAATTTTTTTATATATCCATATTTAATTCTCTTAGCACTTTTGTTCTCAAATAATTCCAGTTAAGCTTTGAAATATATTGCATTGACATACTACTTAGTAAACAATTTTCTTTTGCAAATTTATTCCACTCTTGTGTATACGGAAATCGTTCTAATTGTTGTGTTACGATTTTCAGTTGCTTATATGACTGTTCATAATATACTTTCATTTCGCTATCAGCAGGATAGCTTATTCTTTGTATATTATTATAATATTCGTTTATTAACTTATCCATTTCATCGCTTATTTTTCTTGTTTCTTCTGCATTTACTCCGTGTTTTTTGATGCTTTTATGCAATTTATTTCTCAAACTCTTTATTCTCTTTACATTATCTTGTTGCATCTTTTTCCTCGTTTTTTCTTTTTAAGCCAATAATTTTCTTTATTTTATTCTTTAAAATTATTAAACGTTTGTCTGGAATTATTATAAACATTTCTTTTAAATATTCAAACTCATTCTTACTATGCTTTTGTAATATTTCTAATGTATTTTCTGTTATTTCATGAGAACACAAAGTAAGTGCACTAAATAAACAATTTTGGTGAGCATACTCATCCCACTCTTCTCTTGTCACATACGGATTCTTTTTTATATATTTTATAAATTCTTTTTTACTTTTTTCATAATAATTAATCATATTTATATTATTTACATTATTTTAAAAAATATTCAAAAAAAGTCCCATTCGGGACTATTTCTCTTTTAGTATACTTGTAATTATACTTTCATAACTCTTTTTTGACATAAATTGTAAACTCTGTATGCTTAATAAGTTAAATCTTTTTGCTAATTCTGTATATTGTTTTCTTGTTAGTCTTATTTTTAAATATTTCATCATTTGTAGTGATTTAATATATGCTTCGTTCATATTTATCACCTCTACATAGATTATAGCACATTATGTTAATTTTGTGTGTCGAACGGTGTCGAAAAGAAAAAAGAACTATTGCTAGTTCTCTTTTCCTATATCTTTATCCTTATTCTTTATCTTGTTTTTATTATAATTATTTGTATATCGTTTAATAGGATTATTATTTTCTAAAATTATATTCAATGCATTTGTAAGATTATCTTTAAATAGATATTTAACAATAACTCTTACCAAAACAAATACTTCTGCTATTCCTCCTGTTATAAATAAATTAAATGTTGAATCCGAATAATTAAGAATATTTAATCCTTTCAATACAAATATAAGTATTAATGCAATTAATTCAATTGATAATATTACTATTAAAATAACAGCATATTTTTGCCTTAAATCTTGGTCTGTTCCTATATTTTTTATAAATAAATCAATTATTCTATCATTCATATCCCACTTTTTATTTATTTCATTTATAGGTATTATCTTTTCATTGTTATTTTCATTTATCTTTGTTACTTTATCTTTTGAATCAAATAATTTCTTTATATTTTCTTTTGTTTCTTCTGCAGGAATATTTACTTTTTGTGCCACTATAATAATCCTAATACATTAAGTCTTAAGGTCATTGAAGATATTGACACTTTAAATAATTGTGCTAATTCTAATATTTTACTATTTGAATTATATATATTTTCCAATAGAGTTTTATTAATAAGTAGAGCTCCTGCAAAATATTCTACTTCTTTTTCTTCTTCATTGATTGTTTTGTCTATTAAATTAACATGTATTTCCTCTCTCTTTAATTTTTCTTCATATAATATATAATATCCTAATTCCTCTGCAATAGTAAAACGTTTCTTTACCATTGGGTCTTTTTTATTTACAAGTATTTCAAATTTATCTTCTTCTTTGTAATATCTTATTGCGCCTGCTATTTTGTTATCTAATTCACCTTGATATACTTCTATATCATATGTTTTTGCAATTTTTACTGGGTCAACAGGGATATTATACATATCATTATTTACTAATATTCTTGATGTTAATTCTTCTAAATTTTCTTTTATTTTGCTCATATAAATCCCTCCTTTTAATATTATGTTTTTTTATATTTATTATTACCACATTTTTGTATATTATATCTTATAAAATTTTATAAATCAATACTTTTTTTAAAACTTTATTTTTTGTTGATATTTCAACAAAAATCGACACTTCACAATCAATTTTAAGCCGTTTTATTTTTCAACCAATGTAATTATATGCCTTGATTTTAAGTCATAAAACACAAAAAAGAGGTAAATTGAAATTAATCAACTTACCTCATCTTTTTATCTATAATTATTAACATTAATATAAGCAACTCTACCAGTTACATTTACTTTTACTTTATCTATATATGAATTTATATGTTTTAAAACTGTTACAGTGGTATTAGCTTTATATTGATATCTTACACCGCTCAAATTTGATTTTGAGTATAATGTACACGCTTTTATCTTTCTAGTTGTACTTTGTGTTGCTGATACATTTGTGTAATTACTTTTGTTTATGTATGCAATTCTACCAGTCATATTAACTCTAATTTTATCTACATTGCTTGATATGTTTTGTAGTATTGTTATGGTTGTATTTGCTTTGTAATTATACTTATAACCTGTTAAATTTGAATTACTATATAAGATACTAGCTCTAGATAATTTCTTAGTTTGTCCGACTGTTTGAACAGTATTTAATGTACTGATATCTCTACTTGTATATGCTAAAGATATCCATCCCCTATCCGTTTTTCCAAATCCATTTGATTCAGCCAAAATTGTGACGATTGTTCCTTTAGCATATCCACCAACTTTTGGATATGATGTACTTGCTCCCGCTCTTATATTCAAACCACCATTTGCAGTTACTTTGACTTGGTAATTTACTGTATTTACATTTGATGTTGTGTTATCTGTTACTACCGTTGTAGTTGTATTTTCTTTTATGTCTGTTCTATCATTTTTAAAACAGAAGAATTTTTGATAATTAGCATATGCTCTAAAGTTTTCTATTGATACATATACTGTATTACCACTTACTGTTGCTTTTCCTCTTCTACTTGCGACATCAAATTTACCGTTGTACAAGTAAGGGTCATATACTTTTATATAATCTCCTTCAACTCCTGTTAAAACTATAAAATGTCCTCCATATGTAAATAGTCCTTGATTGCAACTTGCTATTATGTAATGATTATCTTTTAATTTTGCTACTGCATCATCCAATTTATAACATTCACTATATCCAATATTAAACACATCAGCGGTCCATTTATATGCACTCCAGTATGTTCCTTGGTTTGCAGAACGATAACCATATTGTGTATATAAGTTTGCCATTTGGTCTGGTGTTATATTACCTTTTATACTTGAAACAACCATTGCTGCAGAAGTTGGCCCACATCCTGATGTTCCTATTGTTTGTGAACTATCTCCTACACTAGAATACATATTATAACGCCATCTATTGTCTAATTGCGAATAATATGTTAATCCTGCATATTCTCCTAATTGAACATTTGGTGCTTTTTCTGAGCCTTCATATGCTACTATTCCTTGTTCTTCAAAACCTTCTGCTTCTGTTTCTTGAACTTCTAATGATTGTTCGTCTGTTTCTGTTAGACTTGGTATTTCTGTACTAGATTTATTATCAATATAATCTAACACTTCATTTACAGCACTATTAATTATTTCATCATTTGACTTATCTTTATTTGCATTGTAAAATCCAAATCCGCCTAATAATCCTACCAAAATTGAAACAATTATTAAAGTTACATTTCTGTATTGTTTATCTTTCATAACTATTTTTCCTCCATTCTAATTTCTATTTTTTCGATGTCTTTCTCTATCGCTTCACATCTTTTATCATGCACTTGCAAAAACTCTGACTGGTTGTCCATGCTTTTTTGCAAAAGTTCAAGTGACTTAGCCGTATTTCTATTTGTATTTTGTATTTCAGTTAAACACTTACTGTTTTGCTCTAATGTTTTTTGCATATCTTTTCTTGTTGTAAACCAGTCATATAAGAACAATGTAACTATTACAAGCGACACACCGAATTTACTTATCATTTCTAACATTTCTTGCATTATCTACACCTCACTTTCTTTTGAGGTTAATAATGTTTCTAAGTCTTTTGCATAGTCTAAACTTAATATTGCTTTACTATCTGTTGTTATGTTTGTTACGTTTTTATATGTTCTTGCGTTGTTTAGTTCTTTTGCTACTGTTTCTTGTTCGTCTGTGAATTTTAACCTTGTTGGTGTTTGTAATTTGTAATAAATCATAACTGGTGTTCCTGCGTCATATTGAGATTTTAAATATGTTTTAAATCCTTCTAAGTCATTATTCGTACTATATTTATCATCATATATTCTCAAACATGATGACATATCAACACAAAAGCCTTGTACTTTTTTCCACGTCAATACTGGTGTACTTTCTTTATAAGAATTACACATATTTCCTAGATAATCATTACCATTTGATGTTGCTGCAGGAATTTCTGGCAAATCCCTTTTTACAATACCAAATCTTCCTGTACTTTCTAGTTTCCAGTTTTCATCTCCTGTTAAAACTGTTTTTCCCCATATATGCACTTCTTCTTCATTATCATAGTCAAATGTATCTCCTTCTAGCATTTCTTGTTGAACTGGCATTATGTATGACTGTTCTTCGTGTTGTTCGTATGTATTATCTTTATCACTTGATATTCTTACAAGCGGTTTTATTAAGACATTATTAAATGTTTTTCCACTCGGAATACATATGATTACATTATATGTTAAGCCTCTTTTCGGTATAAATGTAATTTCATTTCCATTTTTACTTTGTGCAATGTCTCCCTCTTGTGAATTATTTACTGATAAAAATATTTCACTATTAGAAAGTGAACCACTTAATGTGTATGAATTTCCATCACCTTTTATAGTTCCGACCGTTAAATTAGCCCATCCTGTTGAAGTTCCATTTATTGTTACACTTTTATCTTCATTTACAGTTCTAGTTACTCCATTTAAAGCTCCCGATGTAGCTATATTTTTTAATATATTCTTATTACATTTAGTCACTTTAACACAGCCTTGGCCGTGTGGTGACCACGGTGTTGCTACTTTGCCTTTTTCTAATTTTATTTTTTCTCTTGTTACTGATTCACCGCTAACTGATACACTATAAGCAATTTTCATATACTTAGCATTGCTTACAATTTCAAATGTATTATTAAATGTACCACGAAGACCATATGACTTTCCTGATATAAATTTTTTATTTTCATCATAATAACATACTGTTACTTGAAAATAATCTGAACTACTCTCCCAGCCGAAAGTATACGTTTTGTTTAATATTTCTATAAAATCTGAACATTTCCAAGAATTGTTTGAAATTATTTCACCTGTTTTTTCATTTAAAAATCCATCTTTCACAGCGGCTATATCAAACTCATTCACATTACTACCAACAGACTCAATCTCACTTTTGTAATCTGGTGATGGACTTGCTCCGTATTGTTCGTATGTTAAATCATTCACTGATGTATCTAATATTTGATAATATATTGTTTGATTGTTCAGTGTTGTTCCTTTGTATGCTATTATTCTAAATATTGTATAATCGATATTTTCTTGCATATTTATTGTTATATTCTTATTAACACTTGAAAGTAATTCAAATGTATTTTTACTCCAATCACTTGTATATGCCAATATGCTGAGTTTTGCTGGTACTTGTGTACCTGTTATCATTCCTACTATTTTTTTACCTGAACCATTTATTGTTTGTAAATTTGATGAAAAAGTCAAGACTGAGTCTGCCGTTGCAGTTCCATTACAAGTTATTGAGCCATCTTCATTAAATATATATGTAATTCCATCTACTGTCACTTTTTCTCCTGCTTTGTACTTAGCAAGTGTATTTAGATAGTTCTTTCCACTTCTCGTCTCTTGCTCACTGTTTCCACTTATTCCAATTATACTTCTGCAGTTGCTACTGTCTTCTACGTGTATGTATTCTCCACTTGCTTGTCCTCGAATTGAGTTTTGATAAAAGTCTTCTTGTGCTTCTTTTAACTCTTTTTCTAGTTCTGCTATTTTATTACTTGATGTTTCTGTGTTTTCTTGTAGTTGTCCTATATTTGTATCTTGTTCTTTATTCTTTAAGTTTATGTTTAATATATCTGTATTGACTTTTTTTGCATTTTCATTTATTTTATCCCAATTGCCATTTAAGTAATTTTCTATATCAAACTTTTCTGTATTTGTCTCTACATTATCGTGTTTTTTTAACTTTAAAAAATCAGTTTCACTCATTTATTTACCTCCTTTTCAAGAGTTTCTATTCTTTGTATTAAACTTTGTATTAATTCATCTTTTTGTTTGTCTTTTGCTTGTAATTTTTCAATTTGTTCTTGTTGTTCTTGAATTGCTTTATATGCAATAGAAATCATATTATATGTATTTGCGCCAATTTCTTTTCCATTTTCATCTACTGCTGTCAACTCTTTTGAATATTTATATTTATCACCAATTACAAAACCAATACTTTCTTTACTTGTATTATTATCTGTTTTATAATTAAATTTATAAATATCCGTATCTTTTATTATTTTTATTGCATCATCTGTATATCTTTTAATATTCTTTTTTGTTTCTTCTCTTGAATTATTTATAAAAGCCTTACCACTTACATATCCATCAGTACAATTAATTCCTTTATATGCTGTTAAATTTTCTGTACTTGTTATATCTCCTTCAATATAAACATGTTTTCCTGTTATATCTCCAATATCTGTAAACAAACATTCTCCTATTTTAAAACTATTACTTCCTGCTTGATTTGCATAAAAAGAAATATTCCCTAATATATCAATTGCGGGATAATCCACTACATTTTGTGGTCGTATATTCATCAATATTGTGCCTGTTCTTGTATCTTCAAATGTTACATTTCCCATTGCAACATCACCGCTTATGAAAATGTCTCCTGTTTTTATTCCCGTTCCAATTCCATCTAAAATCAGATTACAAGCACTTAAAACTAATTCTCCAGAAGAAGCATCACTATTTTTAGGTCCCATAGAAAAATTTTTTATATACAGGATTGGCCAAAACTTTCCATCACTTTTTGTTGTTATTCCCCAAGCCATACCATCAGACATTTCTTTATCATATTCTCCTGCTACTCCAAAACTTATATAATTTTGATTATCAATTGCATTTACACCTATTTCTCCAAATTCAGTTCCATTATCTTTATAAAAATGTTGTCCTTCTTTATCTAACGCCATCATTATGTTTTTATCTTTATCCAATATTGCTAAACTTGCATTATTGTTTATTATCATCATTTGAATAAAATCTGATATTTGATTCCAAGCAACTTTTACATGTTCATAATTTTGCTCTATTGCCGTGCCAAGTTTACTTGTTTCTGTATAACCTTTTAACTTGTCATCTGTATTAGAATTTGCACTTTTTATTGCTTCTTGTTTAGCATTTGATGTTTCTGTTTTTGTTGAATATGTTTTACTTACTTCACTTATTGTACTTTCTGCTGTTTGAGTTATTTTATTTTCTGTTTGTGTTTTTGTATAATAATTATTACTTAAATTTTTATTTGTGCTATCAGCTGTACTCTTTGCCGTCTCCGCCGTGCTTTTCGCAGTATCTGCTGTAGTTTGTGCTTTATCGGCCTTACCATCTACTGTTTTTACTTCTGTTTTTACTTCACTTACACTTTGAGTTATTCCGTTTATATCTTGTTCATGCTTTGTTATTTTTTTAGAATTTTCTGATGTTTCTTCGACTAACTGTTCTATTTTTCCTTCTGCTTGATTTATTCTGCTTTGAACTCTTCTATTTACAACTTTTTGACTTTCTTTTTTAACTGTCGTTTCTTCTTTTTGTTTTATTTGAATCTTGCTTGATATTTGTGCAATAAATCTTCCTTCTAATGACATTTCACCTTGGTAAATAACATTTTTACCATTTATAACTATTTTGTCTCCAATGTCTATAGCAGGATCTATTATTACTTTTCCTTCAAATGTATTTACTGTTAAGTCTTTTATTTTGTTATAAATTTTTTGAATTTGGTCTTCGTCAACAATGTACATATTTTCTTGATTTATCCAAAGATTATTTCTTGTGTTGTCTCCAAATTTAAAACTTCTAACGCCATCTTCATATGATACTTTTGAAATTTTAAATTCTTCACCCCATTTATATTCTCCAAATAGTTCAAGTGGAATTTCTGTTTCATCTTGATAAAATTCTCTAAAACATAATTTTCCTTCTCTATCAATACAAGCAAAACAACCAGCACTTTCAGCAATATAACTTATATACTCTCTTGCAGTTACAGTATTGTCATATACAGAAACCTTTTTATCTGAATTTAAAAAAGAAGTAGAACCCAACTCTACTCCTGCCTTATTACAGATATCTTGTGCAACTTGTAAAAGAGTTGCTTCGCCTTTTGATATTAATTCACTACCATCGTAATTAAATTCAAATTTAATCATATTATCTAGTGCTTTTATTGTTATTGTATTATCATCATTGTCTGTGTAATCATCTACATTATAGACTCCGTATTGGTATCATTTCGAAACTACTATCATTACTACTTAAACTTTTAACTGATATTCCATTTAACGTTCCTACCAACATTGCATTTACTTCTGCTACTGTTAATGCATGATTGATTAAAATGCCATATTCTACTCTTATTTTTGAAAAAGTTTTTGGCATTTTATCTTTATATAGTTTCATTTCAATATGTTGGCTTGGTGTACCACCTAAACAAAATTCTTCTTCAAATGCATTTCCACCCTTTTTAAAATCAAGTATATAATCGGGATTTATTAATACATCATCTATATAGATATTCATTGCACAAACTGGGTTTTCATATATATTTTGTTTCCATTTTTTACTTGTTTCGTACATTAACTCAACCCCTTTGCTTTATTTACTGTTGCTTTTTGTTGTGCTGTTAATTCCTTTTGCATCAAATTAAAAGACACTTTCCATTTTGATTTGGAAGTGTCTTCATCATTACCTGTTTTATGCATTTCACTTGTTCTTTTACTTACTCTGAATTTGGCATTTTCTAGCATACCGCCTTGTACAGATGGACATTTTACTGTAACTATCATCGGATTTTGGTATGTTGCTTGTAAAAGTTCTTCTGCTTCATCTTCTGATAAGTAATCCCATGACATTTCAAGTTTTAGCATTCCAATTGCAATTGGGTTATCTATTAATGCTCCTGTTACCTTTGATGTATAACTATCGTTGTCCGTATCTTCTATATTGTCTTTATATGTAGATGGTGTTTTCATTAATTTACCATTTAATTTCCATAACATATTCTTTCTTCCTCCTTGTAAAATTTAATAAAATAAGTTATACTTTCACTTATAGAAAGTGAGGTGACTATAATGTCTAACGAACAAAGAGCACATGATATAACAATGCTTTATGTAAAATTATTTGTAAATACAACTTTGCCTGATGAAAATGGTAATATAAATATTGATATTTATTCTAAATACAAAGAAATATATCCTGTTGTATTAGAAGAAGATAATAAAGATTTTCAACAATAAAAGGTATCAATATGATACCTTTTATTAATTTACTTTTATTACACATTTTCCTGTTCTTCTTGTTTTTTGGTTTATATAATCTATTGTATCATCAAATATTTCTTTACCTAAATATTGGATTGTTACATGTAATGGTTGTCCATTTCCACTATAATTAGATAATACATCTTCAAATGTATCCCTCATTATGTTCTGCGGCGTAACAATTTCTGGGTTTGTTTTGGCTCCTGAATATTCACCTGCTAATACTGTTGTTGCTTCTGTTAATACACCACCTTTAGCAAGTCTTGGTATCTGTGGTACACTTATTGTACCTATCCAACTAAATGGTCTTAATCCCATTATTTCTGCATTTCTTATGTTTCTTAATACTGTATTTAAACCAGTAAATGGTATACGTATTACTTTGTTAATTCCATATATAATTGCATTTACTATTGATTTTAATCCACTTAATATTCCTTCTTTTATACCATCAAATATTCTTCCACCTGTACTAAATACATTTTTTACTGCTTGCCATGCTTGACTGAATTTGTCTCTAAACCAATTTGGAATATTACCAAATATAGATGTAATTCCCTTCCAAGCACCTTGTGCACCTTCTTTTACTTTGTTTTTTATGTTTTGCCAAGTTTCAGAAGTTTTATTTGTTACTTGTTGCCAAATGTTGCTTATTGAATTTTTAATATCTGTAAATTTTTGAACTGCTGTATTTTTAATATTTTCCCATATCTGTTTTACATTATCTACTAAATTGGTTATTCCATTTAGTAAACCCTGCATTATGAAGTTTCCTTGTTCAGCCATTACTGTTGATGGTGAATGTATTCCAAATGCACTTTTAAATCCATCTATAAATGGTTGAAATATATTATCATATATCCATTGTCCTATATTTGCTATAGCATCGCCTATTCCTTTGAATATTCCCGCTACTACATCTCCTCCGCATTCTTCTATTTTTTCATTAAAATATTCTCCTATTCCAGTAAAAGCATCACTTATTAATGTTCCTAAAAATTGCGCTAGTCCTCCTAATGCTGCTCCAATTCCTCTGAATATGCCTTGTGCTATTCCACTCCAGTCAACATTTGTAACAAATTCTTCTAAATCTTTTGCTAGTTGTTGCCAGTCAATAGTTTCCAATGTTGTCGATATTGTACTTAATAGTCCCTTTATTCCTTCACTTAATGTTTTAGCTGCTACTGCCCAGTCAATATTATTAAAAAATCCATTTATAGCATTACCAATTGATTTTCCAAATTGTTTCCAATTAAATGTAGTTACAAAACTATATCCAAAATATATAATTGTATTTAATCCCTGTGCAAATGTATTCCCAACTTGATTCCAGTCTGTGTTTGCTATAAAACCATTTAAAAATTGTGCTATATTCGTTCCTATGCTTTTTGCTGTGCTTTGTATCTTATCCCAAGGTATGTTATTCATAGCCTCATTTAATTTTTCTCCAATTATTGAACCAACTTCATACCAATTTCCATTTTTTATAGCATCTAATAAACTATTTGTCGGATTTAATTTTGACATATCTCCTACATTAGGACTTGTATTACTATTATGGTCTCCAACATTATTTATTTCACTATGAACATTTGACAATTGCTTACTTGTATTTTTGGCTTGCTTTTGTGCATTTTTAAACGCACTTGCACTTGCATTAGCAAATATATTTACCCCTGTTAATGCATAAGCAACACTTTGAATTGCTTTCATTAATTGATATACTAAATTTGTTACAAATTGAATAATTGGTGCTAATGCACTTCCCATTGCATATTTCATATATTCAATATTTGCACTCAATTGTTTTGCACCGGCATTTTGACTTGACAGCCATGTACTTGCACATTCCCTTAATGCTTGATAAACTTTTGTTATCCCAAATAAAGCTCCAGCATATTTTAGTACTGTTCCTATTCCATTTTTTATTCCTGACCCAATATTTTTTGTTCCACTAAATATTTTTTCAGATTCTTTTTTTACTAAATTCATAGGGTTTATACATTTTAATATATCACTTCCAACATTTTTAAACGCTGTTCCTATTCTCCCTGCTGCAGTTTTTGCCTGTTCTATTTTAGATTTAAACGCACTAAAAAAACTACCCAATTTACTTTGAGTAGTTGCTGTTTGTGATGTTCGTTGTTCTAGTTGTGACATTTTACCTTTTGCTTCACTTAACTGAGTATTATACATCTCTATTTCTGTGTATAATTTTTGTGCCTGACTATTTAATGATGTAAAATCTTTATTTGTTCCCAATGCATTATTAATTGTTGCATCCATTGCTTTATCATTAGGATTTATTCCTTCTGGCGTTACACTTTTTCTAGTATCCTCTACTATTTTATCTATTTGTGGATTTATTACATTTAATTTCATTTGTCGAGCATTTATTTTTTCTTGTAAACTATCTATTTGTTTTTGTATTTGAGATATTTGTTTTTGTGCATCTTTATTATTAACTTTAATTGATATTTCATTATTTTTTGAACTTTGTTTTAAATCTTGTACTCTTTTTTTTACATAATTAGTAGCTTGTTGGACTTTATTCTGCATCTCTTTAGTATCTATTTTCGAAAATGCTTCCTGAACTTGTTTCATTTGTTTTTTTATTGCAGGTACAATTTTTTCAAATTCTTTCAATGTTTCTTCTACTTTTGCAGTTACTAAAATTTCTATCTCTTCTACTGTGATAAGTCATCTCCTCCTCTCTTTCTTACACAAATAAAAAACACCTACCTAAGTAAGTGTTTTGTTAATTGTTTTGTTGTTTAGTTGCTCTTAATGGTGCTCCAACATTATCTCTGAAACTCCCTAATAATATTTTTATTAAATCAACAATCCAACCTATCATGCAAAATCCAAAAGTAAAAGTATATAATAATCCCTTTCCTATATTTCCAACATAATACTGATGTAATCCAAACCATCCTCCTAGTAAACACAATATTAGTGCTGTATCTTTATTTTTATCTGAAGTTACTGTTTGATAATGAGCCATAATATATACCTCCTTTTATTTTATTATAAAAAGATTATATCACTTTTAGTTATATTTTCAAGTCGAATTTTGTCGAAAATGTATATTTTTTATCATTATCCCTTAAATAATATTCTTTGTTCCTCTAATGTTTGTTCTTTCTCCTCTGTTTTAAATAATTTCTTATAATTATCTCTAATTAGAATAATTTTAGGATTTTTACTCATACTATCTGCTCTTATTAGTTTATTTGTTACCGCTTCTTGTAAATTAATTTCACTTTTTAAATCGTCAATTATTTTCACAAGATGTGTCTGACAATATGCATTTATTTCTGAATATCTGCTATTCCAAAATTCATGTGGTTTCATATCAAAATAGTATGCCAATGGCTCTATAGAATATATTAATTCTATTAAATTGTTAGTTTTTCTTATATTTTCAATGATATCATTTAAACCTTTTAGATTTGAGCCATTATTTCTTTTTCCACTACTCTGTTGGCTGCATTTTCTACTGCTTTTTCCAATAATTTGTCTGTATTCATTGTTAATAATGGATTTGATGTCATTTCCTTTAGTTCTTTCTTGCTCATTTTCTTTTTGAAAAAACCCTCTTCGTTCAATGCCTCTGCTATCTTCGCATATAATTCACTTATAGTTATACCTTCTTCTCTACAATCATCCATAAAGTCATATACTTCGGTTGATGATGTGAATACACTTTCACCATTTTCATTTTCTGCTAATTTAAATATTATTTTTGACAATGCTTCTATATCTAATATAGAATATGCTTTTATAAATACTTCTTCAAAATTTTTATTTTTTAGTAGATTAGCTATGTCTACTATTTTTCTTGTTTTTAGTACTAAATTAATTGTTTTATTTTTTGTTTCTATAATCATTTTATTTTCTCTCCTTTGCAAAAGAGAGAAGGCACAAGCCTTCTCTTAAATTAAAATTTTGTTGAATCTCCTTCAACTGGATAACCATCTGTTTCTACTACTGTTGAATTTTTAAATACTCTCATTGTATCCTTGATGAAATCTCCATCACTCATTTCTTGACCTGCTATATCTATTGTACATTTTACAGTTTGAACAAGTGGTTTTGATGCAACTGATGCCGTTGTATCTGGATATTTTAAGAATAAATATATTTCAGTATCTGCATCTGCTATTGCCATCATTGCTTTATGTGTTTCTTGTATAAACATCATTTCTATATCAACAGCTTCTGCTTTTCTTTTGCCTTTTGCCATTCTTTCTTCATCTAAATCTAATGCACTATATGTTTGTCCTTCTTTTAAAGTTTTTAATTGTCCAACTTTTTGAACATAACCTATTTTTGTTTTATCTCCTGTCAAGCTTGTTGCATATGATACTTCTGCTTTCATTGCAACTTGTGGTGTTGTTGCTTGTGGTGTTTCTACTCCCATCTCTAATTCCTCCTTATTATTTTAAATTAAAAGAGGTCGTTATTGAATTATAACGAACCTCAAATGTTATTGTTATACCGTATTTTTGCAGTATTTGATCATATACCGCAGGGCTGGTATTTGTCCTTGTAAAATTAAGTTCTTGAAGTTTCTTATCAACTTCATCTACCATTTTCATTGCTTGGCGTTGTTTTTCATTCCAACAAGTTATTGATATTTGAAATGTAGATTTGATTGGAAATGCATTTTCAGTTAAATTTACTGATTTCAAAGGTGTATGTGATTCCAAACAAGGGAATTTACTTGTAGTTGTTGGATTTGTTAATATTTGTTTATACTTCAATGATTCTAGTTTTTCATATACTAAATCGCTAAACTCTAATTCGCTTAAATCTTTCATTACTTACATACCTCCCTTAACATCTCATCTAATTTTTTCTTAACTATTTCTGCATTTTCATTTCTACTTTTAAAACCTGCATCGGCTATAAAGTGGTTGGCTTTACTACCATGAGCAATATAAAAATCCATACCTTGAATATTTACAACTGGATAAGGCAATGCCTTTTCAACTTTACTTACTGGAATAAACCATTCTGTGTAACCACTCTTTAAAAAGTGTTTTGATTTTCCTACATGTTCCATCTCAGCATTAGCACCTGTACCAAAATATTCAAAAAACAAATATGAAACTCCATTACTCATAAATTTAGAAGGGTCTGCATAAACTTTTCCCTTCACTTCTTTAGTAGACATATCAACCATTTCTACTAATATCCCTTCTTCATTACGTCCTTTTTCCAACCTTATAGCATAACCTCTAATGTTTTTTAATACATCTTCTGTTATTATTTTTGCAGTTTGTGGTAATTTTTGAATTATAGCATCTATATTTTTAAAATTATGTTTTACTTTTATATTACAATTGAAATTTATCATTGTATTTTCTCCATTCTATATACATAAGTACTTCCTATTTTATTTTTGTCCAGTACTCTATACTCCGGAATAAACTTCTCTAATTTTGAGATATCTTCAAATGATATTCCATTGCCTTTTTGTATATCATAATCTCTTGTCGTACGACCTTTATATGTACTATAATCCACTTCTCCAGTTGATTTTCTATCAAGTTCGTTGACATCTTGTTGCATATTTAACCAAGCTATGCCTTTATATTTCCATGTTTTATCTGGTTCTCCGATGGTCTTCTATTTCTTCATATTCTGATATATATACTTTTGTTAAATCTCGTAATAGCATTATTTAATCCTCCTTAAACCAGATTTTATAATGTCATTTCTTAATTTATCTATTATATCTTCAAATGATGTTGAAATAGAACCTTCATTACGACTTGTTAAGCCTTCTGCTCCCCTTGAAAGATATATTGCTTTTGTTGCTTTCTTTATATATGGAAATAACTTCTCATCATCTTTTTGCCTATTAGAAATATCAGAGGCAATAGAATTTACTTCCTCTAATATTTCTTTTAATACATTTTTGTCATCTTTATAATTAGCTCCTAAATCAGCTATTATTTTATCTATATTATCGTCCATTTTCTATTGCCTCCTTAACTATTCTTTTTCGACTTTTGTTTTAGCCTCTTTTGTTTCTTTTTTTTCGACTTTTGTTTTAGCCTCTTTTTCTACTTTGTTTACTTTTAACCCTATAAATGTTGACATTTCACTACCTCCTATCCTTCGTATGAACAGTATACACCAGCTAATTTATTCTCATATACGTGTCCATATAAGTTATTGTTTCTGTATTTGAATACATTGCTATCTCCATTTTGGTCTTCATCTGGTGTGAAGTATTTAATAAATTGGTCCATAGCTGTAACAACTGCAGATTTTTCAACACATAAGAAGTTAATTTCTTTTCCACCTTCTATTAATTCGTAGTAGTCTGATGTTGATGGATTTCCTGCTGGTGAAGTTACTTTTGAATAAGTTCCAGAACTTTCTGTGTAATATGTCTTTCCTGATACTACAGCTGTATCTTTTGACTTAATATATGTGTCTTTGGCTTTTTGATATCCATAGTTCTCTTTTCCACTATTTAATGTTACTGCTGTATACATTCTTGTTTGTGGAACTTCAATTACTGTTGAAAATCTTTCTAAAACTTTTTTTGATTTAGTTGTATCTAAGTCATCAATCATTCCTTTTAATGTTGGTGTTATAAATAAAATTCTATTTTCTGTTGAAACTTCATCTTCATCCATTTTATTTGTACATGCTCTTATTGCACTTACAACTCCTGCACCATCTGAAATTGTTTCTTTTTTTGTTGAAATCCCATCCACTCCTGCTATTTTAGCAATTCTTGCTGCATCTGTTTCTGGAACTACTTTTGTTCTTACAAATTCTCCAGATAATCTTGCAAATGGTAGTCCTAATGCTTCTTGATTGTCTAATCTATCAATTCTTAAATCTTGACTTCTTTCTTTATCATATTTTACTGTTTCCCATTTAAATGTTGTTGAACCTTTTGTATATCCATCATTTCTTGAGAAATCTCCTAAACCATCCATATCTAGTTTAGCTACTTTAATTTCTCCATTTAATCCTTTTTGTACTGTTGTTTCATCTCCATCTAATATAGATGTTTTTGCTTCGTTTTTATACACCTCATCTAATTTTGGTAAGTATATTGTTGATATTTCAATATTATTCATTTTTTAATCCTCCTATTTAATTAATCCCATTGCCTTTCTTATTGCTTCATCAGCACTTGACTTATTACCAGATGGGTCTGGATTGTATGGTGGTTTTTCTTTTGACCACTCATTTACTGCTTTTTCTACAATTCTGTCTTGAATTGACTTTATAAGCTTTGTTTTGTCTTGTAATTGCTCTGCTGTCATGTTTTCATAATCAAAAAGATTTAAAAATTCTGGGTCAAATGCTGTATCTTGTGTTGTTGCTATTTTTAAAGCTTCATCTTTTAAATCTCTAGCATTTAACTTTTTTTGAATTTCTTGGTTTGCTTCTTCTTGTTTCTTCAATTGATATTGAAGTTTTTGTGTTTCGTTCATTTGAGCTAATTTTTCTGCTTCTGACTTTTGTGTATCTTGTTCTAATTTCCATTGTTCTTTTAATTTTGTTTCATGTGTTTGAATTGCTTTTTGAACTCTTCTATCAAATTCTGCTTGATATTCTTTGTTGGATAAAACATCATCAAAAGTCTGTGTTTGATTATTATCCGTTGCGTTATTTGCCCCGTTATTATCAATAGTTGTGTTATTTGTATTTTGGTTTTCGCCTTCCATATTTTCTCCTATCCCAATTTGTTCTTTTGCCCAAATTGTTACATTAAAAATTCTGTTGTTCTTTTTAGCCTGCAATCAGTAAAAAGGCATAAAAAATAGACGTACGTCTACGTCTAAAAATTTATAATTATAAAATATTAATAACTTATTTATTTTTTTCTTTAACATTAAGATATATTGCATATCCTATTATTCCTGTTAATTCTGTTAATATTGTGGCTATTACTCCACACCAAAATGGATTTATATACATATTTTATCCTCCTTTAATTTTATTTAAATCATATTATTAAACAATGAGCCGAATAAATCGTTCTTTGAAATCTTTATTTGTGATTCAATTGTGTTTCTCTCTTCTAATGACATCTTATTAATTATTTCTTTAGCTACGATGTCTAATGATTTTTCTACCGCCTCATTAAATTCTTCTTCATTAAACCATCCTTTTTGTATCATTACTCTTGCTAATATATTTAAAATTGCACTTATTTGAAGATTTGCTCTAATAGCTTTATTTGTCTTTAAGTATTCAATAATTTCTTTATCTGACATTTACTATCCCTCCATAATAAAAGCACCTACTTTTTAAAGTAAGTGCTAAAATTTGATTCTCATCATTTCATTGTAATATTTTTCCCATTCTTCATATTCTTCTATGATTTTCTTTGGTGTATTTTCTTTCCATTTCCATGGTTTTTCTTCTCCTAGTGTATCTATTTGCCAATCCGTCCAAGGGTGTTCCATAGGCATCATATTAAATCATCCCTTTCATAACTTCTATTATGTTTTTGCTTAATAATGAAGCATTTTGTTTATTAGCATAATAATCTGCAAAAGCTTCAGCTATTATTTCTTGTCCTTGTTTTTTATAAGCATAACCTGAAATATTTCTTATTAGTAAATCTTTTTCTTTTATATCATTAACGCCTATTTTATTCAAGGCTTTATTTAATATTTTATTTACTGTTATATTATTTTCGCTATCAAAAACTATTGCATTATTATTGTTATGATTTAATTTTTTTATTATTTCTGTTACTGCTATATGTCCTATTTCATGTATTGACATATCTTTATAAGTTGTGTTATTAGGATGAAAATGCTTCTTAACATCCATTTCATATAATTGTTTTGGAACTTTACCATTATAAAATTTATTTTTATTTATATACATTACATATGTTCCATCTTTTTGTAATTCTACTGCTAGTCCACCATTTGGATGGTCTATTTCTTTTATTTTTTTAATCTTTCCTCTTATATTTGGAAAATCATTATATACCCTACTCATATTGTTTAATAATTCTTTTAAAACTTCTTTATCTATATGCCTTGTATTCATTTTTTTAATATTGTATTTTTCTTTTATATCTTTTTCAAATTTTGTATCAAATATATTAAATTGTTTTTCTGTTTCTAACTCAATATGCTCATTATTAGAATTATACACAATTGTACTTCTACAATAGTGAAAGTGATGTTGTATTGGTGGGAGATTTAAGCCTAGTACTAATCCATTGCATCTAATTCTTTGTACTGTTAATTCTTTTTGTGTCTCACCATAATATCTATCAAATACATTTTCTTTGTTAATATAAAACTCTTGATTATTTAAACTATCACACATTAATGTTGTTTTATCATCTTCTACTGCAATAAATCTAACTTTTGAATTATCTTCCGTTAATTCTTTTATTCCTTCTGCTTTTGCTAGATTATTTAATCCAATCATTTGTAAATCTACTGCACCAGATATCTTATCATTATTTATATTAAGTTTTTGATTGTTTTGTCTATTTATTATTATTTGAAACTCATTAGAATCGATTTCTAGGCCTTTTTGTTGTTGCATATTTAAAATTGCTTGTTTATATATTTGTTGTGTGTTATATTGTATCGTTGCTTCTATATACTGTTTCCAGTTAAAACCACTATAATTGGGTTGGTCCAATAATGCAAGAAATAAAGCCATCGCTAATATTGATGGCTTTTTCTTTTTATTTACTTCTTTTTGTCCGTTCTTCATAGTAATAATTAGCATCTTCATACATTATTTGTGTTTCTTGCTCTTCTAATTTGTTTTGTTCTTCTATATACGCACTATAAATTAATAATTCTAGTATTTCACTGTTCTTTACCCTTGTTCTTTTATAAATATTGTTTGCTAAGGAAATAAAATAGCTATTATTCTTTAATAATCCTTGTTCTTTCCATTGTTCTATATATGTATTTATTCTTTTTTTAGTCTTATTGTCTGCAATATTATAGATGTTTTCTGTTGTAAAATTAAATGTATCAAATAGTTCTTGAAGTCTATTTTGAGTTTGTTTTGATGTTTTATTATATAGTTGTTTTAATTGTTTCATATAATTATCATGTTGTTCCCACATATAAAACACCTCTATTCTTTATTGATTTGTTTATTAACTACTTTTGTTTGTTCTTTCTTATTGTCTGCTGTTAATTTTTGTGCTTTCTGTTGTTCTGTCAAATCTGTTATTTTGTTATCTTGTTTATTTTCATTATTATTTTGCTCTACACCTATTTGTTCCATCATTTGCATTTGTTGTAAATTTTTTTGAATGTTTTCTTCATTTTGTTTATCTATTTTTTCTAGTTCTGAATTACTGTCTAGGTCATCTGGCAACATATCAATAACTGATGCATCACTTAATAGTCCCCTTAATTTTAATGCTCTTGCCGTTTCAGTATCTTTGTCGGTTGGTAGATTTCTTTGTAAATCTATTTTTATACTCCTAAAATCATAAGATTTATGTTTTCTTTTATTTATTCTATCTATTATTGTTTCCCATCTTCTTAGTATTGCTTGTTTAAAGTGTTTGTCTGCATCTGTTATCATTTGTTCTAACGCAAAGAATTTTCTATCTAATGCACTTGCATTATCTGCATTTGTAAATCCTAAGTCTGTTATGTTTGGCACTCCACTTATCATCGCTATTAAGTCTATTAATGTCTTTTTATGATTTTCTAGTGCTGTATCTTGTACTGATTTTTCAACCCATGCTATGTCACCTGAATTATCTGGTGTATAAAATACTTGCATTTTCAATAGTGCTTTGTCTTCTTCTTCTCTTGCTTTATTAACCACTTGTTTGGGTTGTCCATTTTCATCTAATTCTGGTTCGCCTTTGTCATCTAATTTTGTGGTCATTAAATCATTTTGTGGTGTAAAACCTGTTATCTTTAATTTTGCATCATCATTATATTGAAATGTATTTCTACTATTTTGTACTACTCTTTCATAAGCACAAATTAAAGAGACTACCAATTCAAAGCTTGATAATCCCATTTCATTTTCTATTGCTATGCAAGGAAGCATATTCCATTTACTTTCTTCAAATTTTTGTTTATCTTCTTGTAATTTTGCATAATCATTTGGTGTTGGTGAATAGTATCTTTTGCCATTTATCGTTGTTAATTCTACTATTGTTATGTCTGCACCATTTTTATCTCTTTCAGTCCATTTTCTTAATTGTCCTATTTGTTTTACTGGTGTTGAATAATCAAATATTCCTATTGTATTTAATGCACTTTGTTTAGTATATACTATTTCATTATCTTCATTCTCGTATAATACTTCATAGCATCCTCTCATTCCAAAATAATCAAATGCTAAATCAAAATATTCTGTTCCATCATCATTGTATTTACTTATATAATCTATTAATACTTTTAATTCTTCATCCTTGTTTGCATCTATATTAAAGACTTTATTAAGCAATTTTTTGATTATATTTAATTTTGTTGGGTCTGATATTTTTTCAACATCATATACTGGTGCTTTTCCTGCAAAATATCCAGTCACCATTGCGTTAATATAATTTTCAAATGCAACTTTTATTTTTTCATCATTTATACTTACTAATTCAGAATTATCTGTCTTTCTTCTTATTCTTTCATATAATTGTTTTCTTGCATTCCATTCTTTATCTGCTAACATTAATATTTGTGTTACACTATTTTCATTTTCTAATGTTTTTGGATTCCATTGTATCATTGTTTTCCTCCTATATTGGTTTTATATAACCAAATTGTAATTTCTTTTGATTTATGTATTTCTCTATTGCATATCTCATTGCATCCATCAGATGATTAAAATCATCAATTGGTCTATTAATTTTGTTCCCAAATTTATCTTCATCCCAAGTATAATTACTTATCTCTGTTATAAAATTTACACATCTAGGATGTATTATTATTTCAAAATCTTGTATAAATTGAATACCATTATTTATACTGTCTTTTCCTTTTAATGCACCTGTAATATGCCTTAATCCTAATCCTCTTAATTCATCTATTGACTTTGGTTCTGCACTATCTGCCGTTATCTTTTCTTTTGAATAGCCCATTTGATTTATTTGGTTATATATCGCTTTGTTACTCATTCCTTTTTGATATATTTCATCATATACATAAATCTTTTTGTTTTTTAAATCTATTGCACCACAAAATAGTGCTGTCGGGTCGTTTGTATAACCAAAGTCTAACCCAAAAGCACTATCTAAGTTTCTTATTGTATTTAATTCAAATTTTTCTTCTTTCCAATTTTCATATACTAATCCATCAACTATACCCCAGTTCCCTAATCCTGCAACTTGATATCTTCTAGGATTATTTTTCTTCATTCTTTCAAATACTTTTTTATCTGCTTCGTCTAGCCACTCATTACAAAGATAATTTGTTGTCATCGCTAATATATCGTCATCTTTAACATCAAAAAATCTTCTCTTAATCCAATGATGTTCATTCCAAGGATTTAATGTTATTGTTATTTGTTTAAATAAACCTTCTGGAACTTCTCCGCCTTATACTTTCATCTATTACATCAAAATCAGATTCTTTTGTTATTTCGTATGCTTCTTCTATCCATAGCCAACATAAAACACCAATATCTACTGATATTGATGTTACCTTTAATGGGTCATCTAAACCTCTAAAATATATTTTCTGTCCTGTAGGTTTGTATGTCATTTCTAATGGGCTTTCTTTTATTTCCCAGAAACTGTCTACTTGTAATCTATGTATTGCCCATTTTAATTCTGTAAAACAACTATCTTTTAACGTTCTAAACGTCTTTCTAATTACAAGTGTATTAGCTTCTTTATATTTCATCATATTGCTTATTATCCATAATGCTGTTGTCTTGGATTTTTTACTTGCTCTTGAACCTTTGCATACTCTATATCTACATTTACAATGCCAATATTCTGCATAGCCTTTTCCAACTATACTTTGCAATGATATGTTATTTACTTGTTGTTGTGTATTTTTGTTTATTATTTTATTCTGTAATATCATCTGTTATCACCACTGGTATATTTCCAGCAACTTCAACTTTTTCTTTAAATGTACCATATCTTTTTCCAAGTAGTTCTGCACATTTTGTTCTATCTTGTAATGAAGCATCTAATCCAAATTGGTCTTTTTCTTCTCCTCGCATTACTTTTGTTAAGTATTGTAACACTTCATCTTGTGAAGCAATTCTTTGCTCTTCTTTTTCTTGAAGTTTTATTTTTATAAATTTGTCTAGTTTTGACAAGTTTTGCGAACCTATTCTATTAAGATTTTTTCCCTTATATCCAGCTTTTTTGCAGGCTTCTGTTGCATTTGCAGTTTCTATATAGTAATCAATAAATCTCTTTTGCATTTCTGTTAATGAGTTATATTCCTCTTCTATATTTTCATATTCCATCTGCCTCACTTCCTTTTCTATGTTCATCTATTAGATATTTCATTACATCTACTTTACTATAACATTCTTCTTTCTGTTTGTATCTATCTTGTAATTCAAACTCATCTGTTTCTTTGTTATATATTTCTACTTGTTCTTTTTTTAGTATTTGATATTTAGTACAATACTTACAATTCTTTTCACTATAAAATTGGAAAGTATTTATTTTATATATTTGTCCTTTTATCGATAAGGAATATAATAATTTATTAATGTTTTGGTTTATGTTCATAACTTTTCTCCATAATAAAAGAGCCTACTATTGTAAGCTCTCTGTTTTATTTCTATTTTATCTCTTCCATTAAGGATTCAATTATATCTATAAATTCTTTGCCTGTTAATGAGCAATCTATATTTTTATTTATAACTTGTATATCCTTTATTTTCTTAAGCTTGTTTAAGTTGTTATTTAGCCTTTCTATCATTTCTCTTGTTATAATACCATAACAACATTCTCTAATTTCTTTTAAAGTTTCCTGAGCTATTAGATCATCTTCTTTATTTTGAAAATTTTGAAATTCTGTTGTATCCACAAGATAAGCATTTTTTTGTCCTTCATCTAATTCTATTGTATTTTCTTTTCCACAAATAGGACATTTGCATGTCAGCAAATATTTATCTTTGCCCTTAATCATTTTTGTTTCTTCTATTCTAATTTGTTTATTCCTAATTGGTATTGGCCTATGAGTATATCCTTCTTTAATTGCATAATATTCTTTATCTTCTACACAATTCATACATTGAAATTTAAAACACATACTTCATTCCTCCTTTTTCGAGTATTTTATCATATTCTCTTTGAAAAGTTTGTCGAAATTTAGCGAAAATACTTATTTATTATTTCATTTATAAAATCATTAATACTTGCAACTACTTCGCATACATCTTCATATGTAAATGTTTTTTCGTTATTTTGATTATGACCACATTCATACAACCATACATGAGTTAGTTCGTGTTTTAAAGTTTTGATTATATTTGCTTGATTCTTTAGTAACATTATTTTTTGGTTTCTATATATTGTTACTCCTAAAGTCCCCTCTGATTTCATTTCATTATTTATTGTTGCTTCATCAACTTCTTCTATTGTCCATTCTGTATTATTTATCTTAAATTTCATTTTATTATGCACCTTTCTTTAATCCTATAAGGACAAAATACTTTACCTTCTCTTAGATTAGTAATTTCTAAAAAAGAACAGTTTTTACACTGTTCTGGTAATTCGTTTTTTATTTGTTTTAATTTCCATTTATCATTATACTTTTGCTCTTCTTCTATCATATTTAGTACTTCCTCACAACTGTCAAATTTACATACTTTACACTTTTTATTCCCATTTGGGCATATCTTATTATCTATTAAACATTGAATCATACTCTATTCCTCTTCTGTACATGTTAGCTTTCCGTCTATTCTTCTTGTTATTTTACAATCTATATTCTTTTTGCATTTACTACAGTTTTCTTTTTTGAATTGTTCTATTTCTTTATCCATGGCTCTTCCTCCATTTTATTTTATTTTTCGACATATTTTGACATTATTTTTATTTTTAATTTGCTATACTATTTTATATTAAATAGAAAGGTGGTGATTATATGAACAGTTATATTGTTTCTTATGATTTAATGGCTCCTCACAAAGATTATTCTGGTTTAATTTCTGCAATAAAAAGTTATGGTACATATGCTAAAGTTCTTGAATCTTGTTGGATTATTACATCTAATGATTCATCTAATTCTATACGAACATTTTTGGCAACTTATATGGATTCTAATGACAAAATTTTTGTTGCAAAACTTACTGGTGAAGCTTCTTGGAGAAATGTCCTTTGTACAAATGATTGGTTAAAAGATAATCTTTAATTATTTTGAGTTGGCTTTTCACAAGCTGACTCTCTTATTTTATATGTAATGTCTACTTTTTCTATTTCCTCTGTTTCAAATAATTCTAATATTCTTTGCTCTGCTTTTAATTTATTAAGTATTTCACATTGTCCCATTTTTTTAGTTCCACTTATTACTTTTATTGTTTTTTCCATATCTTTTCCTCTTTTCTTTTATTTATAAAACACTATGTAATGATATGAAGAGTTGTATTTCCTCAGATTTACAACCCCCTGTTTCCAGAATTTTATTTATATCACTACATACTATTTTATAAACACTACGAAATATGTAAGTTATATATAATTGCACTCTAGAACTGAACGGCTACTATTTGCCGCTCTGATATATATGTTTACATACTTCGTACTATCAATAAATATTATATTTGGAGGGTTTTCATCTCCTGCAGTTCCGAAGAAATCTGCACCGCTTTCTTGGCGACACAGGTAGGATTCGAACCTACGGTACTCTTTAGTACTCTTGTTTAGTAGACAAGTGCATTAAGCCATCTCTGCCACTGTGTCATATATTTGGATGCATCTTCAAGACTCGAACTTGAAACTTCAACATTCAAAGTGCTGTGTTCTACCATTTGAACTAAGATGCAATATATTTAGAACTCGCTAGGAAAGTTCTATAAAAGTTTATATAAAAAAATAAAATATTCGAAAGGAGGTCTGCCATATTCAACCAAACATAACAAACAATTTATATTATCAGTTACCTAGCATACTGGTAATAACATAATAAAAAGAATAGACATTTAAAACATCTATTCTTAAAAAGACTAATTTATTTGTGAGACCATTTCTTTTATCTCTGATTATATATATATCATATTTTTATGTCGTGATTACACCTCTTTTGTCGTGTTCTCGAATTTTTTTAATGCTATTCCATTCATTTTACACATATGTTTATAATCATAGTCCATTTCACTTGCTGTTGTTACTAATGTTTTTCCTTGTATGTATACTTTTTCTAAAATTAACTTATATGGTTGTTCTACTTTATCTAATTGTTCTAATATTACTTTTTGTTTTTCATTTTCTTTTACTATTTTTTCCAATAATTCATTCATTGTATCAATTAATTTTGCTACTTTTTCTGCCATACAGTCTTCTACTTCTCTACTTCCGTTTTGGCATATCTGATAATACTGCTGTTATGTTTGTTATGTTTGTTTTATATTCTTCTATGTATTGCAATCTTCCTTCTATCCATTTTTGATTATTTTTATAATCTTTTAAGTCTTCTCTAGTCATATCTTTTGTGCCCCTTTCTGTTTATTTTTAATATTTTCTCTTATTAATTCATCTTTAAAGTTATCTAAAATTTTATATGCTTCATTCAATTGTTGTTGATTATATTTTCTCTTGTCTAAACTTATAAAGTCTATATTTTCTAATTTATTCATTATGTCTATTACTATGTTGTATATATGATTTATTGTCATTTGTATCACCTACTCTTTTGCTTTATTTTCTTTATATTCTTTTAATAATACTATTAAGTCTTCTCGTGTCATTAGTGTACCTCCTTAACCACAATTCCTTTATAATTTTCTTGTTCTAATTTTTTTATTAAGTTTCTTTCTTTTGATTTTAATCTACTGTCTAGTACGCAATATTCATATTCCATTTCTTTTTTATATTCTTGTTCAATCTTTTCTACTTTGTTTTTACATCTTTCGCAATAATCTATTGGTTTTTTATATAGTACTACTGTATCTAAAATCGGTACTTTTCTTTTACATATATCACATTGTTGTATAATCATTTGTAACCCTCCGCTTCTTTTATATACTCTATTACACCTCTTTAGATTCTCTTTAGAAACTCTTTAGATGTAGTATAATTTATTAATTAACTTCTATTTAACTATTTTAAGATTATCTAATTCTCTTTTGATTTGTTCTATTCTATCATTTAATATAAGCGTATCTGAATCTTCCCATTCCTGCCATTCTTCCATATCGACTATATCTCTCAATAATAAAACTATTGTATTTATAGTGCTTTTTCGAGAATCGTTTGGTGCTTTTAAAGCAAATACTACACTTATATATTCTTGATTATTTCCTTCCATTACTTCACCTCTTTTGCTTTATTTTCAAAATATTGTTTTATACAATTTAAGCACTTTTCACAATGCCCATCTGTATAATTATCTGCATAGCAACCTTCCTTTGTACAAAATTCATCTACTGTTAATTCATCTTCAATATATTCTGCCATTAAATCGATCGTTTTGTCTTTTTCTTCTAGCATAGATAAAACTGTTTCTATTGCTATGCTATCTGTATCTAAATCTGCTGTTAATTGCATTGCAAATATGTCCCCATTTTTTCTTGCTTCTTTAATGACGCCATTATTTATTTGTATCATCTTTTTTAGTCTTTCTATTGCTTGTTCTTTTGTCATATGTTAGTCCTCCTTTAACCACCCAAGTTCTTGACATTTCTTATTTATTGCTTGTAGTAATTTGATATTCATGTATTGTTCATATATTTTAAGCCTAAAACGTTCATCATTAGTATTATAAAATACACATAAATATATTCTCATGTCTGCACAATTGGTCTTATATATTACTGTTCTATTTTCATCTTTGTCAATTTTATACCCTTATTCTTCAAACATCTCATCAGCACTCATTTTATTTCCTCCCTTCTAGTAGTTCTTCATATGCTCTTATTTTCACATCTAATCTAATTTCAGTTTCTATATCATCACATTTTGCTTTTCTTTGTTTGTATTCCGCAATTTTTAATTTTATTATTGCATTTGGTGTGTAATCTTCTTGTAATTCTTTAATAATTTTCTTTGCTTGTTCTTTATTTATAATTAATTCTTTTTCAGTACATATATTTTCATCTGAAAAATTCAATATTTTATTTATATATTTTTCTTCCATTTTTTATTTTCTCCCTTCTAGTAGTTCTTGTAAAACTTGAATAATTATCTTGTTATATGCTTCTGTTTCATAATAATATTTATTGTTCTCATTTATTTTTAGTGGACCCTTTTGTAATTCTTCTATCTTGTCTTTTACTTTTTGAACTGGAATAACTTGACTTTTTATTTTAACTTCTTGTGCTTTCAGATTTTCAATTTTCCCAGTATATAACATATAATACTTCAAATTTAATTCTTCGTTCTCTTTTAATACTCTTTTATAATCTGATAAAATATGTTCTAAATTCTCTAAATCTTCTTTATAATAAAGTCCTGTTCTAAAGTCTGAATGCATTGAATTTAAAAAACAATAAGCATTATTTATTCTATCTTCTCTACTATTTTCTTTCACTTAAAACACCTCCTACACTATTCGTTTTCTTAGATATTCAAAATATCTTCTTACTGGCTTAAACCACGTTAAATAAACAAATTGTTGTTCATAAAAAACATCGTTCAATTTATCAAATATGGAATAAATTATCTCTATTATAATTTTTAAAATATAATATGGAACATTTAAAATTAATTCTATGATACATAATAACTTCCAAAACATATAATTAAGTAATCCTATTTTATTTATTTTTTTTTTCATTATGTATCACTCCTCTCTAAACTTTTATTCTTCATTTGTCTATAATTTGCCCATTTTTTCAACATAGTTCTTCTTGCAATTTTTCTTTGATTTTCTGTATTTTTTGCCAAACCTTTTTCCCATGCTCTCCTTATATTTTCTTTTGGTGTTACATACTCTAAATTATTTAATTTATTATTTAACTTATTTCCATCTATATGGTCTACTTGTAAGTTGCTCTTTCCTAAAAAAGCATTTGCTACTAATTTATGTACTTTTATTGTTTTCTTTTTTTCTTTGTTATACAAAAGAACATATAAATATCCTTTACCATCTTTATATTGTTTTAAATATTTTTGTCTATTTTTTGTATATACTTTTCCATCTGTGTCTATTGTATAATTTTCAAATCCGTTCTATTTCTCTTATTTTTAACATATCTATTCTCCTCCTACTTTATAGCAATTAGTAATTGCCTCAAATGTAACTTGTCCATCTTCCATTATTCCACTTAAAATGTCTTCACTTATCATTTTTTCTTTTGCTTGATTATAAAAATCTTTTTTTATTTCAAATCCGTAACCATTTCTATTTGTTTCTGCACATGCCCTTAATGTACTTGCACTTCCTGCTACTGGGTCTATTACAACATCCCCTTCATCTGTAAATATTTCTATTAATCTCTTTAATAAATTTATTGGTTTTTGTGTAGGATGTATTTTAGGGTATAGTTTAGAACTGTCTCTTTTCCACTCAAACCAATTGAATATCATTTTCCCTTTTTGTTCTTCTGTTCTACCATTATTAAATTTTGGTAGTTTATCTCTATAAAGTACCACTGCGTATTCTGTTGCTCCTACTATTTTCATATTAGCTTTTAATACTGATGCTGAATAATTTTTTACAAATACTAGTGGATAACTTTTCATTAGTCCATGTTTTTTTGCTTCATCTATTACCATTTGCATTTGTTCAAAAGCACAGAATACTATCATTGCTGGTGCTTGTCCTTTTTCTTTTGGTTCTTTCTTTAAATATCTAGTACAGAAATCAAAGAAATTATTTATTTTAAAGTCATTATCTGTATCAAAAAAACTTTTTCCAGCTAGTTTGCTTTCTCCGTTTTTGTTATCTCCATCTTTATACCACATAGGGTTGCTTGCATAAGCATTGTTTCCAAGGTTATATGGTATATCTGCAATAATTAATTGTGCATGAGGTATTCCATATCTTTTAGCATTTTCAAAATGATCATTATATAATTCTATCTTATATTTTCTATTCATCTCTTATGTTCCTTTCATTTAATTATTCTTAATTCCAAATCTGGATAAACTTTTTCAAATATTTTATGTTTTAATTTGAATACATCTGTCTGCATTCCTTTTACATCTTCTACTATTGTTTTACCATTTTCTATGTACTTAAAATCTGCAACATATTCTATCTTTCTAAATGTCCTTCCATTTTTATTAAAACTATCTTGTAGCAAAAATCTTGGCTGTAATTCTAAGTCTGTTATTGTTCCTGCTCTTTCTAATAGTTTTAGTTCTTTGTATCTTTGACTTTCTCTTATACTGTCAAATACATACATATCAACTTGTACTTTTTTATTTCTGTATTTGTTCACTTTTCTTTAGCTCCTTTTCTATGTAATTTTCACATCTCCAAACTCCGTTTGAAGTTTTCTAATTCAAGTCTATTACAGCCTCTACATTTTACACATTTACCGTTCTAACGGTGGATAATTATATTTCATAATTTAGCCCTCTGGCATTCTATAGACTGCATTTTTTTGTCCTACTGCTTCACATCTATTAAATTTATACATATCTATTATTTCTTGTAATATTTCTTTTGCTCTTTCTTCTGTTTTGTATTCTCCTAATACACTCCAATTATCTTTTTCAAAATATGCATATATTCCGTATCCACTTAACTTCGTATCATCTATTCCTACATTTGCTATTAAAGCTGATACAAATATATCTCCTAACTTATTTTCCAAGGATTCCTTTTGTGCTTCATAATCAACTATTTTTATTTCTGATACCCTAGAAAAATTTACAATATCTTCTTTATTTTGTTTTACTATTATCATAACTACCTCCTATTTTCTACATATTTCATCTTTTTTAAATCTGAAATACAGTCTAATAACATATCTATTGTCTTATCTATATTTTCGTTGTATTCTTTTACTCTCTTTGGTGTCCTTTTTATTTCATAGTCACCACCACCAAAGCCACAATCTGTTGTATTAGGCAATTTTAAATAATCACATAATTTTATGTCTAAATAATATCTTTGTTGATAGCCCATATGGGTTAGTATTAATTCTTTTTTATAATCTCTATTTGACTGAATATAATCATTTTGTTTACAATATTCTGGATATTGTACTCTTAGTTCTTTTATGTACTCTATGTGATCGTTAACTCTTTTTATCAAATCTTCTAGACTTTCATCATTTTTCCAAAGAATCACATCTTGTTGTGTATAATTATCTAGTTCAAATTCATATCTTACACTATAATATTTAAGTTCTTCATAATCGTTTACATCTCGAGTCACTTCTAGCACTTTCATATTATTCTTTTTAAATTCTTCTTCTAAAATTTTTCTTATTTCTTTTCTATTCTCATTTTCTTTTTGTTCATAATCAAATCTTGCTTTTCCGTCAATTTTATATAGTTTTTCTTCTCTTTCTATCATAACAACCTCCTAATCAATTCTTGGTATATGTTGATAATTTATTGCTTCAAATCCTGCTTGTGTTCTCTCATATACTGCTACTGTTTTGCCTGTGTATTCGCATTTCTTTTTATCTATTGCTTTTACATATCCCATTTTTTCTAATTCTGTTAGCCTTGGTGCTGTATAATTTCTTTCTGTACTTGGTATAAATCCTAAATCAAATAATTCTACTGCTAATTCCTTTGCCGTTTTAGGCTTGTCTAATCTATTTAAGATTTGTATATATCTTATTTTTGTTTTATCTTGTATGTCATTAAAACTCATTTGCCTTGTTTCTGCTGTAATCATTTGTTTATCACTTCCTCTACTTAAATCTTTTATCTATACTCATTAAATCCATAAATAATTGGTCTTGCTCTTCTTCTGTCAATAAAGAATAATCACTACAATTTTTACATTCTGATATAATTCTTATTCTTTCATTTGCTTTTCCTTTTTCAATTTTCGCCTTATACTTATTAAATAAATATAAATAAATATTCTTTACATTCTTGTTTGTGTTACTTTGTTGTTCTTCTGTTGTTACTTTGTTGTTACTTTTTAATTCTTCAATTTGATAATCTTCCCATTTTTCAATGCTTACAACTGAAAATTTGTTGTTACTTTTTATACTAATCATTTGTAATTTTTCTAATAATTTTATGTATTTGTAAATAGTACTTTCTGTCATTTTTAATTCTTCTGATGCTTGTTTTCTTCCAAATACAAACTCACCTTTTTTTAATTTTACTATTTGTTGTCCTACTAACTGCTCTCTTTCTCTATGTGTTGCTTTTAGTAGACACCAAATCCAAATTTTCAATGCTTTTTCATTCTCAAATATGGGAGAATTTAATAATTTTCTAAATAATTTTATATAACTTGTATTTTCCATATCTCCCACCTTTTACAATATCAGGGATAAAACTTTATTTTGTCTTATCCCTGTTGCCTAATCTAAATAACTTTTTCCTATTAATCTTATAAATTCTTCTCTTGTATGATTTTTTTCATATTCTTTTTGACATTCCTGTTTTAATCTCAAATCTAACTCATGTCCATATTTACCATGTACTCCGTATGTTCCTCTATGTTCTAAATATGTTAGCCATACTTTGAATCCGTTTTGCTCTGATATTTTTCTTTTTCCTGTACCAAAATATATATGATGTTCTTCTAGTCCATAAGTTTGCCCACTGATATAGCTTTCTTTTTTGTTTTGTAAAATTGATTTCATTTTTTATCCCATTCTTTCAATAAACTATTTATTTCTGCATCTGATTTTGTTTCTATATCTAACTGTTTACATTCTTGTACTATTAATTCAATTAATTTACTCATTTCTGCTGTGTTATAAACACTAGACCCATAATATGTAATTACATTTGTAAAACCGTTCTAATTTGCTTTTCATTGTTTCTGTAACCCAACCTAAACCGTGATTACTCCAAGCTTGTCTAAATCGTTCTACTGCTTCATTTTTTACTGGTATAATTTCATAACTTCCAATGTTTTTAATTAAATCTCTGTATATTTCTTCCTTGGGTATATTTAATTTATCTTGTAATTTTCCTAATAGTACCCAGCAATAAGCATTACTGTCTAAACTTCTTTTCGGCCTATATTCTTTTATTTCAAACTGTTTATCTTTTGATTGTTCTAGTAAATAAGTTATTATTTTATTACTTGTTCCTATCATTCTGGAAATACCCCCTTTTTCAGGCATTCCGTTAATATTTCTAATTTTGGTAAATATTCATTTTCAATGAACTCTTTATCATAATCAACATTTATTAATTCAAGTCTGTTTTTATCTATTTCATTAAAATAGTTATTATAATCGTTTTCTTGTAGTCCGTATGCAACTATATATAATTTATAAATACCACTTGCATACATTTCAACTTGTGCTTGTCTCCAATATTGTTTTGATACTTTAAATTCTTTATCTATATTGTGTGTTTTTACTTCGTAGATACAAGTATTTGTGTTTCCATCTAAATTTGCTCTTAATCTATCTTTAATAATTTGTTTATCTTTTTCTAAATCTTCTATTTCTAAACTATCAAGTATTTTGTGTTCATAATTGTTTCCTGCTTTCATTGCTTCATTAGATAAATTATTTTTATTAAGTCCTAATTTTTCAAGCCACCATTTTTCAAATGTTTTTGTTTTCCAGTTTCCTACAACCATACTTGTATCTGAACAACCTATGTAATAACTTCTATCTTGACTTTGTATCAATGTTTGATAAATCTCTTTCAAAATTGCTTAAAGTATCAAAATAACTAAATAATGCTTTTACTTCATCTTCTGTTTTATGAAGTCTTTCTGCTATTTCTTTTACTGATAGACCTTGTTTTAATTTCTGTGTATATATTTGTTGACATCTTTCTTTAATTTTGAATATATCGTGTTTTGATAAATCATCTTCCCAATTATCTTTATCGCTTTTTAATTCGTCTTTTAACCATAAATCGAATCCTAATCCTGTCCTTATAGCAACACCTTTAACAAACAATCTAGTTTGACAATTCCATAATCTCTGTTGAGACATTGAATTGTCTTTGACTGGATTTGAACCATTTGTAACAGGTCCTCTTTGAATAAATTCTATGTCATCTATTACAATTTTTACTGCTGTTTCATATACTTGATTTGTATTTCCTTTACTGTCTTTAAATTCTTTTTCAGTCATATATAAACTACTTCCAGTTAATTCATTTACAACTGGTTCGAAATATACTTTTTCTGCTCCGTTTTCGTGTAATAAGTCAACAACTTTTGCCCAGTTTAAATAATCTGCTCCATCTCTTTTTTCTACCCATTTACTTACATCTATTTTCCTTAAATCTTCATAACTTTTTAACATTATTTTTCTCCTTTCAATTTTTTAATTTTTTCTTTTAATTCATTTGCATATTTATAGTCTTCACTGTCCCACTTGTCTTGCATTTCTAATAAAAAATATCTGTGTTCTAGTTGTTCTAATGTTTCCATTTTTTTCTCCCTCTTGCATCTCTACTAAAATTGTGTTAATATAATAGTAGAGTAGCTTTTATATGTTATTTTTGAACTAGTTTGATTTTGGTAGGTCGACTAGTTCTTTTTTATCTAGTATTGTTGT
>ERZ857972.380-NODE-380-length-44889-cov-7.272271_pt1 | contig 44889 bp, 44 predicted proteins | sample MGYA00519757_ERZ857972 | MGnify/ENA primary metagenome ERZ857972 (study PRJEB31778, sample SAMEA3449383) | human gut metagenome | biome: human gut; feature: human-associated habitat; material: faeces | place: United Kingdom | collected 2010/2012 ...
TCCCTTGTAACACGTGATTTGATCGCAGATTCCACAGAGGCAATGGCTATTGCCCATCAGTTTGATGCATTGGTTATGGTGCCGAACTGTGATAAGAATGTTCCGGGACTGCTGATGGCAGCAGCAAGAGTGAATGTGCCGACTGTATTTGTCAGCGGCGGTCCGATGTTAGCCGGTCATGTAAAAGGACAGAAGACGAGCCTTTCCAGTATGTTTGAAGCAGTCGGTTCCTACGCAGCAGGCAAGATGTCTGAGGAAGATGTGCTTGACTATGAACAGCATGCTTGTCCAACCTGCGGTTCCTGTTCCGGTATGTATACAGCCAACAGTATGAATTGTCTGACAGAAGCCATCGGTATGGGGCTTCAGGGCAACGGCACAATTCCGGCTGTTTATTCTGAACGTATCAAACTGGCAAAACATGCCGGTATGAAAGTTATGGAACTTCTGGAGAAGAATATTCGTCCAAGAGATATCCTGACAGAGAAGGCATTTATGAATGCATTGACTGTGGATATGGCCCTGGGATGTTCGACAAATACAATGCTTCATCTTCCGGCAATTGCACATGAAGCAGGGGTTGAGATCAACCTTGATATTGCCAATGAATTGAGTGCAAAGACACCGAACCTGTGTCATCTGGCACCGGCCGGACATACATATATGGAAGAGCTCAATGAAGCAGGCGGCATTTATGCTGTTATGAATGAGCTGAATAAAAAGGGACTGCTTTACACAGACCTGATCACTGCAACAGGCAAGACGGTTGGTGAGAATATTAAAGGATGCGAGAATAAGAATCCTGAGGTAATCCGCCCAATCGACAATCCATACAGTCAGACAGGCGGTATTGCGGTACTGAAGGGCAACCTGGCAGTGAACGGCAGTGTTGTTAAACGTTCTGCAGTTGTTCCTGAGATGATGGTACACGAAGGACCTGCACGTGTCTTTGATTGCGAAGAGGATGCCATTGCAGCAATCAAGGGCGGCAAGATTGTACCTGGAGATGTTGTGGTTATCCGCTATGAAGGACCAAAGGGCGGTCCTGGTATGAGAGAGATGCTGAACCCGACTTCCGCAATCGCAGGAATGGGACTTGGTTCTTCTGTAGCTCTTATTACAGACGGACGTTTCAGCGGTGCATCCCGTGGTGCTTCAATCGGACACGTTTCACCGGAAGCAGCTGTAGGCGGTCCGATCGCTCTGATCGAAGAAGGCGACATTATCAGCATCAATATTCCGGAACTGAAACTGGAAGTTAAAGTTTCTGATGAAGAAATGGCAGCAAGAAAAGCAAAGTGGCAGCCACGTGAGCCACGAGTTACAACCGGATATCTTGCAAGATATGCTGCAATGGTTACCTCAGGAAACAGAGGAGCAATCCTTGAAGTTCCAAAAGCAAAATAATATAAAGTAAAGATTCATACAGGAGGAAATACAATGCAGCTTACAGGTGCAGAGATTATCATTGAATGCCTGAAAGAACAGAAAGTAGATACTGTTTTTGGCTATCCGGGAGGTGCGATCCTCAATGTCTATGATGCTCTCTATAAACACAGTAATGAGATCCATCATGTTCTGACATCTCATGAACAGGGTGCTTCTCATGCCGCAGATGGTTATGCCCGTGCTACAGGAAAAGTCGGAGTATGTCTGGCAACCTCCGGCCCTGGGGCCACAAATCTGGTTACAGGTATTGCGACCGCATACATGGATTCTGTTCCGGTGGTGGCAATCACCGCGAACGTAGGAAAACCACTCCTTGGAAGAGATTCCTTCCAGGAGGTTGATATTGCCGGTATCGTAATGCCGATCACAAAACACAGCTTTATCGTAAAAGACATTTCCATGCTGGCAGATACACTTCGCAAGGCATTTTATATTGCAAAGAGCGGACGTCCGGGCCCGGTACTGGTAGATGTAACGAAAGATGTGACAGCAGCCATTTATGAATATTCCGTTCGCCGTCCGGCTACGATCAACCGTGAGACCGAGACAATCCGTAAGGAAGATCTGGAGACTGCCGCACAGATGATTGAGGAAGCACAGAAACCGTATATCTTTGTCGGAGGTGGTTCTGTTATTTCCGGAGCATCCAAAGAAATCAGTGAACTGGCGCACAAGATTCAGGCACCGGTTTGTGACAGTCTGATGGGTAAGGGAGCGTTTTCAGGAGAAGATCCTCTGTACACCGGTATGCTCGGTATGCATGGAACAAAGACTTCCGACCTTGGCGTGACACAGTGCGACCTTCTGATCGTACTCGGTGCACGTTTCAGTGACCGTGTAACAGGTAATGCGAAGACTTTTGCAAAACAGGCAAAAATCCTTCAGATTGATGTCGATGCGGCAGAAATCAATAAGAATGTTGTGGTAGATGCGTCTGTGATCGGGGATGTAAGAGAAGTTCTTCGCAGACTTCTGGAAATGATTCCGGAAGAAAAGCATCCGGAGTGGATCGAACATATTCAGGAGATGAAAGCAAAGTATCCACTGACTTATGATCATTCACAGCTTACCGGACCATACATTATAGAGAAGCTTTATGAAATCACCAATGGCGATGCAATTATTTCAACAGATGTCGGTCAGCATCAGATGTGGGCTGCGCAGTACTTCAAATACAAAGAACCGCGTACATTCCTGACTTCCGGTGGTCTCGGAACGATGGGTTACGGACTTGGAGCTGCAATCGGTGCAAAGATGGGCAGACCGGACAAAACAGTGGTCAACATTGCAGGAGACGGCTGTTTTCGAATGAATATGAATGAGATCGCAACCGCTGTACGATGCCATAAACAACTGTTGCAGATTGTTATGAATAATCATGTACTTGGTATGGTTCGTCAGTGGCAGACCTTATTCTATGACCACAGATATTCACATACCGTTCTTGATGACGCAGTGGATTTTGTGAAAATATCTGAGGGCATGGGTGCGAAGGCAATCCGTGTTACGAAGATGGAAGAAGTAGAACCGGCGATCCGCGAGGCGCTGGCTACGGAAGGACCTGTGGTACTGGACTGCTGGATCGATCAGGATCTCAGCGTGTTCCCGATGGTGCCGGCAGGTGCAAGTCTTAATGAAGTATTTGACGAGGAGGATATGAAGAACAATGAGCAGAGTGTATAATTTTTCTGCAGGACCGGCCGTACTGCCGGAACCTGTGCTGAAAGAAGTTGCAGCAGAAATGATGGATTACCAGGGAAGCGGCATGTCCGTTATGGAAATGAGTCACAGAAGCCCTGAGTTCCAGAAAATCATTGATGATGCAGAGCAGGACTTAAGAGATCTGATGAACATCCCGGATAACTATAAGGTATTATTCCTTCAGGGCGGCGCTTCACAGCAGTTTGCCATGATCCCGATGAACCTGATGAAAAACGGAGTTGCGGATTATATTGTTACCGGACAGTGGGCAAAGAAAGCATATCAGGAAGCACAGAAATACGGAAAAGTAAACAAGATCGCATCTTCCGAGGACAAAACGTTCTCCTACATTCCGGACTGCAGCGATCTTCCAATCAGCCCGGATGCAGATTATGTATACATTTGTGAAAATAATACAATTTACGGAACAAAGTTTAAAACACTTCCGAATACAAAAGGCAAAACCCTTGTTGCAGATGTTTCCTCCTGTTTCTTATCTGAGCCTGTAGATGTAAGTAAATACGGCATCATCTACGGTGGTGTTCAGAAAAATATCGGACCTGCAGGTATGGTTATCGCAATCATCCGTGAAGACCTCATCACTGAGGATGTTCTTCCGGGAACACCAACCATGCTTACATACAAAACACATGCAGATGCAGGTTCTCTTTACAATACCCCGAATGCTTACTGCATCTATGTGTGCGGAAAAGTTTTCAAATGGCTGAAAGCTATGGGTGGGCTGGAAGAAATGCAGAAGAGAAATATCGAAAAAGCAAAGATCCTCTATGATTATCTGGATCAGAGCAAACTCTTCAAAGGTACAGTAGAACCGGCTTCACGTTCTCTGATGAATGTTCCTTTTGTTACAGGTGACAAAGACATGGATGCTAAATTTGTAAAAGAAGCAAAAGCAGCAGGTCTTGTAAACCTCAAAGGACACAGAACAGTAGGCGGTATGCGTGCAAGTATCTACAATGCAATGCCAAAAGAAGGCGTAGAAGCTCTCGTTGCATTCATGAAAAAATTCGAGGAGGAAAATGCATAATGTTCCAGTATAAATGCCTCAATCCAATTTCCCAGACAGGTCTCGGCCTGTTTGGTGAAGAATACAAACAGACAGAAGACATGAACAATGCCGATGCAGTTCTGGTAAGAAGTGCAAAAATGCATGACATGGAACTCCCGGAGAATGTCAAAGTTATCGCACGTGCAGGTGCAGGTGTCAACAACATTCCGGTTGACGCGTGTGCAGAAAAAGGTATTGTTGTATTTAATACACCGGGAGCAAATGCAAATGGTGTCAAAGAGCTTGTCCTTGCAGGTATGCTTCTTGCTTCCCGTGATATTGTCGGTGGTATTGAATGGGTAGCACATGAAGAAGACAAAGAACACATCGATAAACTGGCAGAAAAACAGAAAAAACAGTTTGCAGGATGTGAGATCAGCGGTAAAAAGCTTGGTATCATTGGTCTCGGTGCAATCGGAGCTATGGTTGCAAATTCTGCAACACATCTCGGAATGGAAGTTTACGGATACGATCCGTTCATCTCCATTGATGCGGCATGGAACCTTTCCAGAACTATCAAACACAGCAAATCTCTGGATGAGATCTACAGCCAGTGCGATTACATCACCATCCATGTACCACTTACTGATAATACTCGCAAGATGATAGACAGAGAGGCTTTCACAAAGATGAAAGACGGTGTTGTACTTTTGAACTTTGCGAGAGATCTTCTTGTAGATGAAGAAGCACTGATCGAAGCACTTGACAGCGGAAAGGTTAAGAAATATGTAACAGACTTTGCAAACCCGCTGGTTGCAGGAAGACCGGGAATCCTTGTAACACCACATCTTGGTGCATCTACAGAGGAATCTGAAGAAAACTGTGCAGTAATGGCAGTTAAAGAAGTCAGAGATTTCCTTGAGAACGGAAATATTAAAAACTCTGTAAACTTCCCGAATTGCGATATGGGAACCTGTGTGGCAGTCGGACGTGTCACCATCGCTCACAAGAATATCCCGAATATGATCAGCCAGTTCACAAAGATTCTCGGAAGCGAAGGCCTGAACATTGCTGATATGACCAACAAGAGCCGCGGAAGCTATGCATATACCATTATTGATCTGGAAAGTGCAGCATCTAAAGAGGCACTGGATGAACTGAGAGCAATCGAAGGTGTATCCAAAGTACGTGTAATCAAATAATAAAGCGGATTAACCCGCAGATATAAAAAGCCCGGAAGATTCATTCAGAATCGTCCGGGCTTTTTGTCTGGAAATGTAAATATCATTGACGGCTTGCAATAAAGTTTTCGACTTCTTCGCGTGTCGGCATGACTCTCAGAGCACCTTTACGTGTGGTGATCAGAGAAGCAGCAGCGTTTGCAAAGGTAAGCAGCTCTTTTAAGTTTTCTTCGGTCAGATCCTCAAGGCCGTGGTCAAGTACATAATTTAAAGTGCTTGCGCAGAAGGTATCGCCTGCGCCGGTCGTTTCAATCGTGTTTTCCTGAAGGAAAGGAGCTGCTTCTACGATCATATCCTTGTAGTATGCACGGCTTCCGTCTTTACCCATGGTGATGAGAATAAGCGGAATGTGATATTTCTCTTGGAGCATGGCAGCACCTTTATTGTAATCGGTAGTGCCACACATAAATTCTACTTCATTATCAGAGATTTTGAGAACATCGCATTTAGACATACCGTATTCAATCTCGACCTTGGCATCATCCAGAGATTTCCAGAGTGGCGGGCGCAGATTTGGATCAAAAGTGATGATACATCCGGCGTCTTTTGCAAGCTCGATTGCATGACGCGTAGCCTCGCGAACACCCTCATGTGTAGAAGAAAGTGTACCGAAATGGAAAATACGGGAAGACTCGATCAGATCTCTCTGTACTTCCTCTTTTGTAAGCATCATATCGGCACCCGGATCACGGTAGAAAGAAAAGTCGCGGTCACCGTCCGGATATGTATGAACGAAAGCGAGCGTTGTGTGGTAGTTTTCGTCAAGAATCAGATTACGCGTATCGATACCGACTTCCTCAACCGCCGATTTTAACTGATTACCAAACATATCTTTACCGACTTTGCCGATGAAAGCTGTTTTCTTACCAAGACGCTCCAGCATGGCAAGTACGTTGCACGGTGCACCGCCCGGGTTTGCTTCCATCAGGGGATTTCCCTGCGTACTGTTTCCGTTTTCTGTAAAGTCAATCAGCAGCTCACCGAGAGCTGTCACATCAAACTGTCTTTTTTCCATAGGATAAAAACCTCCTTAAGTAACTGTAGTGTTTTCTTTTTTTTGAAAGATGCTATCATCAATTTATCGTAGAGAGGTCGTTTTGTCAAACTAATTTCGTTCTTTTCTTTATTTTTAATGAAAAAAATGTTAAACTGAAACAAAGGACTACAATTCAGGAGAAAGATCCTGATGAAATAGAGACAGGAGGGGGATTTATGGACAGTAAAGTATATAAATATATGGATTGGCCGGAGATTGAAGCAGTCGTTTACGGAGAGGAAGCAACACCGCGGGATCTGATGGCACCGAGAATAACAGCCGATGGAGTATTGGTACAGGGATTCTTTCCGAATGCAGACAGTGTGGAAGTACTTGTAGACAAAAAAACTTATAAAATGGAACAGCAGGATGAAGCAGGGTATTTTGCAGCAATGCTTCCGATGCGTAAGGTGCCGTCTTATCAGTACCGCATTACGAAAGGTAAAGAAGTCTGTACGGTGAATGATCCATATGCATTTCCTGTACAGATTACGGAGGATGAGGAAAAGGCTTTCTGCGCCGGTGTGTACTATCATGCATACGAAAAACTGGGCGCACATCCGACTGAGATAGACGGGGTAGCAGGCACAAGCTTTGCTGTATGGGCGCCGAATGCACTTCGTGTCAGTGTCGTCGGAGACTTTAATAACTGGGATGGCAGATGCCATATGATGCACCGCATGCCGATGTCAGGAATCTATGAGCTGTTTATTCCGGGAGTTGGGGATGGTGCAGTTTACAAATACGAAATGAAACTGAAAGGTGGTGCGATCCAACTGAAATCTGATCCGTATGCAGCATGTACGGAACTCCCGCCGGCATCTGCATCTGTTGTCAAAGACCTGCGTAATTATGCGTGGGATGATGCTGCGTGGATGGATGCACGTGAGAAATATAAAGACCGTCATCAGCCGGTATCTATTTATGAGACAAGCCTGACTGTCTGGAAAAATGCGCAGGAACTGGTCGATTATGTAAAAGAATTGAAATATACCCATGTGGAACTTCATCCGGTGATGGAATATCTGGATGAGGATGCCGGAGAGTACAGCACTTTTGCTTACTATGCACCGGATCGCCGATTCGGAATGCCGGAAGATTTCCAACAGCTGGTTAATGCACTTCACAAAGAGAATATCGGAGTGATCCTGGACTGGACACCGTCTCATTTTCCACGTCAGGAGGGTGGACTGGAACTGTTTGATGGTACACCTCTGTATGAAAACCCGGATCCGTCCATGGCAATTCATCCGATGTGGGGAACACTGTTATTCAATTTTGAAAGCCCGATGGTTAAGGATTTCCTTCTTGCAAATGCATTTTACTGGCTGGAATTTTATCATGCAGATGGTCTGAGACTGGATGACGTGGATTCTATGCTATATCTTGATTTCGGCAGAGAATACGGACAGTGGAGACCGAATATCTACGGAACAAATGAAAATCTTGAAGCAGTAGAATTTCTGAAACATCTGAATTCCATACTGCAGAAAAAACTGCCGGGAACGATGACAATCGCACAGGAGGACGGTCTCTGGTCGGAACTGACAGGAAGTGTCGAGGATGATAACATTGGATTTTCTTATAAATGGAACAACAACTGGGCCGGAGATTTCCTGAATTATCTGTCCAAAGATCCGATCGAGCGCCAGTATGTCCATGACCAGCTGACATTATCTATGCTGTACACGTACTGTGAGCACTTTGTGCTTCCGCTTGGAAGCCGCCAGACCGGTGATCAGGAAAGCTTCATGGAGAAACTTCCGGGGGATGATGCGCAAAAGATGAGTCAGATCCGTGCGGCATATTCTTATATGATGCTTCATCCGGGATGCAAGATGATGGCACCGGATAAAGAGGCACCGGAAGAACTTAAGAAATTTATTCATGATCTGAATGGACTGTACGTTTCACAGCTGGCAATGTATCAGATGGATGATGATTATGAAGGATTTGAATGGATCCAGCTTATGAAATATGAAGAAAATGTCCTGACATTCCTTCGTAAGACGGAAAACCCGGATGAAACACTTCTGGCAGTCTGCAACTTTGCGGCAGTTCCATATGAAAATTATCAGGTGGGAGTTCCTTTCTATGGAAAATATAAAGAAATCTTCAACAGTGACCGCAAAGAATATGGCGGACAGGGAATCGTTAATCTGCGTGCAAAGACCTGCAAGCAGGCAGAATGCGATGAAAGAGAGTATTCAGTTACCTTTAAGATCCCGGCACTTGGTGTAGCTGTATTTTCCTGCACACCGGGAAAAAAACCAGAGAAGCTTGCAGTAGCTGCGAAGAAGCCGGAAACAGCAAAGAAGACAACCCGAAAAGCAGCCGTGAAGAAAGACAGCACAAAGAAAGTAGCTGCAAAAAAGGTTGCTGCGAAGAAAACATCGGCAAAAAAGACAACAACAGCCAAAAAAACAACAGCGAAAAAGAACATTAAAAAAGATATTGCAGTATAATAAAACAGCCGTCAGTTTGGAACTGGCGGCTGTTTTTGGAAAAAAAAATAAAGCTGAAAATGGGACTCGAACCCACGACCCCTTCATTACGAGTGAAGTGCTCTACCAACTGAGCTATTTCAGCTTGTGTTCAGACACAAAATATATTATACCGTATTTTAGCAAAATTGCAAGAAAAAGTTTTTCAGTGGGCATGCATTTTTTTCAGTGCTTGCAATGAGTGAAAATTATGTTATGATAGGAGAATATGAACATACTATTTATATAACGTATTAACTCGTAAAAGCATTGCGGATGGACAAAATCACCCGCAAAGGGAGATGATATTCATGATAGATGAAGCCGGGAAACGTATTCTTGAACGGATCGATGCGCACAGAGCGCAGATCATTGCATTTGCAGAGGATATCGCTGCACATCCGGAGCCGGGTTTTGAAGAAGTACGGACAGCCGGAAAGACAGCAGAGTTTCTGAAATCACTCGGTTACGAAGTGAAGGAGCATCTTGCCATTACCGGAGTAAAAGGCGAGATGAAACGAAAAAGCGGTCCGACTCTGACTGTGATAGGCGAGCTGGATGCGATCGGATGCCATTCTCATCCGATGGCTGACAGACGGACGGGAGTTGCTCATGCCTGCGGACACCATGCACAGATGGCAGCGATGATCGGCTGCGCGATTGCAATGGCTGATCCGGAAATACAGGACGAGCTGGATGGCAATATGAATTTTCTTGCGGTTCCGGCAGAAGAATATATTGATGCAGATAAGCGTACCCGCCTGAAAGAAAAAGGAATCGAATTTTGTTGTGGTAAGAGTGAGATGATCCGAACAGGGGTATTTGATGATACAGATATTGCACTTACGACACATGTGCATATGGTTCCGGTAAAAGAAGATTTTTACCTTGGAAATCCTCCATGCAACGGCTATACGGCAGAGCAAGTGACAGTACGGGGAAAGGCAGCACATGGGGCGATTGATCCGTGGAATGGAGTAAATGCCTTAAGCATCACGACCAGTGCAATCCAGATGATGGGGCTGATGAGAGAGACCTTCCGGGAGGAAGATCATGTGAGACTTCACAATGTGATCCGTAAGGCAGGCGATGTGATCAACAGTGTGCCGGATGAGGCAGTCATTGAGACGAAGGTACGTGCGGCATCATTGGAGCGGATCGAGCAGGTTATGGAGATGGTAAACCGTGCGTATACCGGTTCAGCCTATGCTTTTGGTGGGAAAATAGAAAGAGAAGTCCTTCAAGGCTATATGCCGATTCTTCCTCGTGAGGCAGATGAAGCACTGATTGAGGCGGCAAATGATCTGGGACTCGATTATCGCACAGTACAAAAAGGCGATTTCAATAATGCCTGTACCGATGTAGGGGATCTGAGTCACCTTCTTCCGATCGTTAATTTTACTTTTAAAGGATTTGAAGGTAAACTGCACGGGGCTGACTTTAAGATCACCGATCCGGAAAAAGCTTATATTTTGCCGGCGAAGCTTCTGGCACTGACTGCATATAAGCTTCTTCGAAATGGCGGAGAAAAGGCAAACGAAATCCAAAACAGCTACACACCGTTTTTTGATAAAGACAGCTACATACAATATGTAAAGAAAGTCACAGAGAAAAAGGCTGACTAATATAATAAAAAGAACAGCAGGAGGACAGACAGAAGAAAAATGACAGAAAAATGTTTGGAATTAAAAGAGATAAAAAAGTCGTTTTCAAAAGAAGAGACCGTATTGAAGGAGATCAGTCTTTCGATTGATAAAGGAGAGTTTATCACGCTCCTTGGATCTTCCGGCTGCGGAAAGACGACAACACTGCGTATTATAGCAGGACTTGAAACACCGGATTCTGGGAGAGTATTTCTTGATGGCAGAGATGTGACCGGCCTGGCACCGGAGGCGCGTGATGTCAATACAGTATTTCAGAATTATGCACTCTTTCCGCATATGACAGTTGCAGACAATATCGGATATGGACTGAAACTGAAAAAAACACCGAAAGCGGAGATTAAGAAACGTGTATCGGAGATGTTGGATCTCGTGCAGCTTCCGGGATTTGAGAAAAGAAAGCCGTCCGAGCTATCCGGAGGACAGAGACAGCGTGTGGCAATCGCAAGAGCACTGGTCAATAATCCGAAGGTCCTTCTTCTTGATGAACCTCTTGGCGCTCTGGATCTCCAGCTTCGCCGTGCCATGCAGCTTGAACTGAAGAAATTACAGAAAAAACTTGGTATTACTTTTATCTATATCACGCATGATCAGGAAGAGGCCATCAATATGTCTGACCGCATTGCTGTTATGAATCAGGGTACTTTTGAGCAGATCGGAACACCGGATGAGATTTATAATCATCCCAAAACGAGCTATGTAGCGACATTCGTTGGAAATGCCAATATCCTGAAAGGTACAGTGGAAGGAAGAGAAGGTGCAGACCTTAAGATTGCCATTGCCGGAGGCAGCGTTCTTGTTGTATCTGAAGGCAGAGAACTTAAGGTGGGTAAGCCAGTTACTCTGGCTGTCCGAAGCGAAAATCTGATCTTTGATGAAAACTGCGGAGAGGGCCTTCCGGCAGAAGTTATTGAAAAAAGTTTTGCAGGTGGTCTTCTTCGTGTCGTACTGAAACTTGCAGACGGAACAGAAGTCGTTGCAAACAGACATGGCATTGATGCAGGTGTGGAGCCGGGACAGAAAGTAACCTGTTTCTTTGCAGCAGAAAATGCGGTTCTGGTTGATCTTCCGGACGAAGCAGAAAGAGGGGCAGAAGTATGAAAAAACAGAAATCCGGCTCTGTCTGGATGATCCTGCCACTGTATATTTTTACACTGATCTTTGTTGCGGGTCCTCTGCTTTATATGGTTGCCTTAAGTTTTGCACAGCCAAAGGCAGGACATGGTGTAGAATGGATTTTTACCCTTGATAATTATCGTAAAATCCTTGATCCGGTATATATGAAGACATTTACAGGATCCTTTCAGCTGGCGGTAACCAGTACACTCATCATTTGTCTGCTCGGTTATCCGTTTGGATATTTTATGGCAAAGCTGTCTGATAAATGGAAAAAACGTGCGATGATCTTTCTGATGCTGCCGTTCTGGGTAAATTCACTGATACGTCTTTATGGTTGGATGATAATCCTGCAGACAAAAGGACTTTTAAATCACGTATTAAAAAGTCTGGGACTAATTGAAAAGCCTCTGAGGATCTTGTACAGTTATCCCGCAATCGTAATCGGTATGACTTATGTACTTTTGCCGTTTATGATCCTTTCTGTATATTCGAGTGCAGAGAAACTGGATTGGTCACTTGTAGAAGCAGCAAGAGATCTCGGCGCAAGTCCGATGAAGGCTTTTTGGACGGTGTCTTTCAAACTGACACTTCCGGGGCTTTTATCCGGGGTGATCCTGACATTTATTCCGTCCATGGGACTGTTTTTTATTGCAGATATCCTCGGCGGCAACAAAATCGTCCTTGTCGGAAGTCTGATTCAGGAGCAGATGACAAAAGGAAATAACTGGCCGTTTGCAGCAGCACTGGCAGTTGTTCTGATGGTTCTGACAACGCTTATGATCATGTTGTATCGTAAAATAACAAATGCAAAAGAATTGGAGGGTGTGGGATGAAAAAGAAAAATTCAAAACTCTCCGGATTTTATCTGGGTCTGATTTTTGTACTGATGTATCTGCCGATCGCGGTCGTCATTGTATTTTCATTTAATGAATCAAAACTCCCTGTAAGATTTACCGGATTTTCACTGAAATGGTATCAGGAACTGATTCATGATGATGCGATGCTGGAAGCACTGGGCAACAGTTTATTCCTTGGTGTGATAAGCTGCTTTGTCTCCGCAGTGATCGGAACTCTGGGTGCGGTCGGCCTTTCCAGAATCCACTGGAAAACAAAAGGCATTTTGGAATATATTTCCATTCTTCCGCTCATGATTCCGGAAATCATTCTCGGTATGGTACTGATGGCATTTTTCTATATGATGAATCTGCCGTTTGGTATGCTGACACTGTTGATCGGCCATACGGTATTCTGTGTGCCGTATATTCTGATGGAGGTCAAGGCAAGACTTGCGGGTATGGATCCTTCGCTTGAAGAGGCGGCCAGAGATCTTGGAGCCGGACCGTTTCGGGCTTTCTGGGACATCATTCTTCCGCTTATTATGCCGGCAGTTATGTCCGGATCACTTCTGGCATTTGCTATGTCCATGGATGATGTCGTAATCAGCATTTTTATTAACGGACCACGTCTGGCAACTCTGCCGATTAAAGTGTATACGCAGATCAAGACAGGAGTTACACCGGAGGTAAATGCCCTATGTACGATCATGCTTGTCTTTACGGTTCTGATTTTATTCGTTTATACAATGATAGGCAAGGTGACAAAGGGAAACAACAAAAACAGCTAATAAACTCTTTTCAATAAGGGCAAAGTAAGTTATACTGAACATGTCTGGACTTTGTAAAGAGGTTATCTAGAGACAAGAAAGACTAGAAGAGGAGAGACGAATATGAAAAAATTGTTAGTATGTGCATTATGTGCAGCAATGGTAGTTCCTGCATTCAGCGTATCCGTAAGCGCAGATTCCAAGGAACTGGTACTTTACACATGGGAAAACATGTTTCCGCAGGAAGTACTGGATGGCTTCGAAGAAGAAACTGGAATAAAAGTGGTATATTCCAACTTTGATACAGATGAAAACATGCTGGAGAAGCTTTCCATGGCAAAAGGCGGAGATTACGACGTCGTTGTTGCAGATGACTATATTATTGAAACAGCAATCCAGGAAGGACTTGTAGAAAAACTTGATACTTCCAAATTATCCGGATGGGACAACATCAATCCATTGTATCAGGGCCAGTTCTATGATCCGAATGATGAATATACCGCTCCGTACGGTGCAGGAATTCCGCTGATCGTTTATGATCCGGATATGGTAGACATTGACATCAAAGGTTATGGAGATCTCTGGGATGAATCTCTTGAGGACAGCATTGCACTGACAGCAAATTATCGTGTTATCAATGGTATTACAAACCTGGCGCTTGGTCAGGATTTCAACGATCAGAACCTGGATGATATTGCAAAAACAGGCGAAAAACTTCTCGAGCTTGCTCCGAATGTTCGTCTGATCCAGGATGACAATACACAGGATTCTCTCCTTAACGGAGAAGCAAGTGTGGCATTCCTTTATACATCACAGGTAACTGCAGCCCTTCAGGAAAACCCGGACCTTAAGGTCGTATATCCGGAAGAGGGGCTTGGATTTGGTGTAATGGGTATGTTCATTCCGAGTGAAGCACCGGATAAGGATGAAGCATATCAGTTTATGGATTACATCCTTCAGCCGGAAAATGCAGCAAAATGCTTTGATTACATTGGATACTACTGTACAAATAAAGCAGCAGATTCACTTCTGGAAAACCAGAATCTCGTTGTACCGGATTCTGTAACAGAAGGTTCCGCAGTAGAAAATATCAGCGCAGAAGCAGAAGAAGCTTACAATAAGAACTGGACAGAATTTAAGGCAGCCTGCGACTGATAAGAACAAGGGGGAAGCAGGATGGAAATCTATAAAGGTATTGCTACCTTTTCAGGAATAGCCATCGGCAAAGTACTGTATTACAGCAGAGGGGAGTATCAGATACGTCAGTGTCTGGTCAGCAACATTAAAAAAGAAATCAGCGATTTTCAGGAAGCAAGGCTTCAGGCAGTTCATAAATTACACGAACTGTATGAAGCCAGCCGGCTCCTCAATGAGCAGGAGGCACGTGTTTTCTTAAGACAGATCAAACTTCTGGAATCAGAAAGTTATCAGAATGCAATCGAAAGCAGCATTGCCCATGAAAAGGTGAATGCTGCTTATGCAGTTATGATCAACAGAGATGAGCTTGTTGAGACATTCCGTAATCTGGAAGAACCGGTCATTCGTAGACGAATCAACGATATGCAGGAGATTTCCAATCGCCTGATTCAGATCCTTGGTGGTGCGGCAATCCGCATCAATCTCGGGGATGAGCCGGTGATCCTTGTGGCGGAGGCGCTGTCTCCGACGGAAATCATGGAGATGGATAAAGATAAACTTCTTGCAGTGGTCATGCACCATGGTTCTACCGTTTCACATGCATCGATCATGGCGAAGACAATGGAAATCCCGACGCTGGTTGACATAGCCGCTGATGATGAGTGGGATGGAATGACTGCAATCGTAGACGGATATACCGGCACATTTTATCTGAATCCGGATGCGGAGATCCGACGGGAATATGAAATTCGCCTCGAGGCAGACCACAGGGAGCGTGAGGCTCTTCTCGAATTAAAAGCCCAGAAGGATGAGACAAAAGATGGAAGAAAGATTGGACTTTATGCAAATATCGGGAACATGAGTGACCTGAGCAGCGTGCTTTATTACGGTGCGAAGGGTATCGGACTTCTTCGAAGTGAATTCCAGTACCTCGGTCGTGAGAATTATCCGAGAGAAAACGAGTTGTTCCGTGCGTATAAGAAAGTGGCTGAGACGATGGGAGAACGACTGGCTGTGATTCGTACTGCAGATCTTGGCGCAGATAAGCAGGCACCTTATCTGGACATTCCGCAGGAGACCAATCCGATCATGGGTAACCGCGGAATCCGTCTCTGTCTGGATCGAAGAAGAATGTTTAAGGCACAGCTTCGCGCAATCTATCGTGCCAGTGCTTACGGCAATCTCGCGATGATGTTTCCAATGATCGATTCCGAAGAAGAAATGGATGAGATTGAGAAGATTATCGGGGAAGTGAAGGAAGGCCTGCGCGAGAAAGATATTCCATTTAAGGATATCATGACAGGAATCATGATCGAGACACCGGCAGCAGTTATGATCAGCCGTGAACTTGCAATCAGAGTAGATTTTCTGAGCATCGGAACGAATGATCTTACACAGTATACGCTGGCGATGGACCGTCAGAATCCGCTTTTGAAGGACAAGTACAATGACCATCATCCGGCCGTCCTTCGTATGGTGCGAATGGTGGTGGAATCAGCGCATAAAGAAGGAAAGCGCGTTGGAATTTGTGGGGAGCTTGCTGCGGATACAGCTCTTACCGGTAAATTTCTTGAAATGGGAGTTGATTTTCTTTCAGTTGTACCGGCGTGCGTACTTCCTGTCCGTAAAGCAATTCGGGAAACAGATCTTAGTGGAGTATCTGCACCGGAAGTAAATGAGGATAATAATGAATAAAAAAAGTAAAGTAATTCTTCTTCCCTGTAGTTCATACAGGGAAGAAATTGTTTATGAGAATCTTGAAATCGGCCTGGAGCTTCTGGGCGGAATCGAGAAGATTGTAAAGAAAGAAGAGTCTATTCTGCTGAAACCCAATCTGCTCAAAAAAGCAGAAGTTGACAAAGCAGTCATCACGCATCCGTCTGTAGTCGGTATGTTTGCCAGATTGATGAGAGAAAAGGGATATCAGGATCTTTCACTTGCTGATTCCTGTGGTAATGGTACGACAACCAGAGTGATTCATGGTACCGGAATCGACAGGTATCTGGAAAAGTATGGGATTCCGGCAATTGATTATTCGAAGGGAATACGCGTAGAATATCCGGAGGGGATTCAGGCAAAAGAATTTATTCTGCCGAAAGAACTTCTGGAAAAAGACTGTGTGATTTCTCTTTGCAAGATGAAGACGCATGCGTTGGAGAGAATTACCGGCGCAGTAAAAAACAGTTATGGCTTTATCTATGGATTCCATAAGGCGAAAGGACATACCCTTTATCCGAGTGCAGACAGTTTTGCACGAATGCTGGTTGATCTGAATCAATATGTAAAACCGCGGCTCTATATTATGGACGGAATTGTTGCGATGGAAGGGAACGGACCAGGTTCCGGAGATCCGGCACCAATGAATGTGATGTTGATGTCGCAGGACCCTGTGGCACTGGACAGTGTGTTTTGTAACCTGATACATCTTAAGCCGGAAATGGTACCGACCAATTATCATGGCGAAAAGATGGGACTTGGTACCTGGAAAAAAGAAGAGATAGAGATCATGACTCCTGCCGGAATGATCAGTATGGAAGATGCTGTTGCCCAGTATGGAAATCCGTACTTTGATGTAGATCGGCGTGTGGCGCGTTCGGGTATGTGGGAGCGGCTTGCAAAAGCGCTGAATATTTTTCAGAAGAAACCGTATATTGAGCCGGAGCGATGCATTCGTTGCGGAATTTGCGTAAAGAGCTGTCCTGTACCGGACAAAGCAGTAGATTTCCGAAAAGGCAGGGAAAATCCTCCGGTTTATGATTACAAAAAATGCATCCGGTGCTTCTGTTGCCAGGAAATGTGCCCGGAGAAAGCAATAAAAGTAAAATAATATACAATAAAAAGGGCGTTGTTTCAGGGGTAATTGTACACCCATGAAGCAACGTCCTTTAAATGTGCTGCTTATCTTATTACATCGTGCAGTGCCTTGATGAATGCAGGAGTAGTACCGCAGCATCCACCGACTACGGAGGCGCCGCTTTCAATCAGGACTTTCATATGTCTTGCGAAGTCTTCTGCATGCATGCTGTAGACTGCATTGCCACTGTCGTCAATTACCGGCATACCTGCGTTTGGCTTGGCAATCACAGGAATTGATACATTATCTCGAATGTTTCGAACAACAGATACAAGCTGATCCGGTCCGACGGAGCAGTTGATACCGACAGCGTCTGCACCGGCGGCTTCCAGAGAAATGGCAGCTTCAATTGCATTTCCGCCACTGAAGATACTTCCGTCAGCTTCAACAGTCATGGTGCACATGATCGGAAGATCGCAGACAGAAGCAGCAGCGTCCACGGCTGCAAGAGTTTCTTCGATGTTAATCATGGTTTCTGCTGCAATCAGGTCGATGCCTGCATCAGCCAGAATACGAATCTGCTCCTGATACATATCAAAAGCTTCTGCGTAGGTATAATCACCATCTGCTGTGATAAAGGAACCGGAGGTTGTAATATCTCCAGCTACATAGACACCGTTTCCGGCAAGTTCCTTAGAATAACCTACAAGTGTACGGTTGATTTCTTCAATACGGTCAGCGAGACCATGTTTTTCCAGGTTAAGACGATTTCCGCCAAATGTCGGAGCATAAATCACCTGACTGCCGGCCTTTATATAAGCACGCTGCAGATTCTGAATGATATCTTTATGATCAATGACCCATGTCTCTGTGCAGATACCTCGCGGCATACCGCTCGCCATCAGATTGGATCCGGTTGCCCCGTCCAGAATAAGCGTCTGTTCAGCCAGTTTTCGAAATTCTTCTTTTGTCATTAGATAGTTGCCTCCTTGATGAAAAATAAAATATATAAGCAACTCGCCTGTAAGCTCCGCATTCCTGTCGGAAAGTGCTTATTTTAGTTTTTTATTATAACATGCCGGTGAGCGCAATGGAAGACAGGATTCGTCAAAACTCGAAATTGCATTTTTGATGAGCCTGTGCTATTTTTATATATATTCTTTACCGGCGGTTCTGTCGGATGATTTCCCAAATACAATATTAATATAAGTAATTAAGGTTAGAGTGCAGGAGGTAGATAAGTTGAATTTGTTTGAGTATACGTACTGCGGGAACTATAACCGGCAGATACAGAATCTCTCACGGATTGTTCCTGAGAAGTGGAGTTTTGACGGTTCAGATGACAACGGTATACTGAAAGGATATCTGGAGCACACCTTCCAGAGAGTTTATGAAGAAGGAAAAATACTGGAAACGAGAGAATATGCGATTTTTAACACCGGTTTGTTTAACAGATATTATCAGCCGGTGTATGCGTATTTTATTCCCAATCTGGTTCCGGACAGGCAGAGATGGTATCTGGAGGGATTTTATACAGAGTATTATTTACTGAAATCAGGAATTGTCAGTCTTCCGAAGCGGGCGGAATATGTCAAAGATCCCGCGGAACTTGTCTTTGATACAACATTGGATATTCTTCCACAGTACGAGCATATCTTTGAAGAGGCAGAAAACAATATGCGGCTTCCGGAATGTATCCGCAACAGTGGGATGAAGGTACAGGTTTTTGATGGGGCACTTCGCCAGACGAAACATATGCTGGAAGCAGATTATCGTACGGCTGTTCCGCAATATTATAATCACAGCATTCAGTTTCTGGTACCGGTGTGTCTGCAGAATCCTGCAAACGCCGATCTTGCACTTGCCTGTGTAAAGACAGAAGACGGTAGAAAATATCTTGGAAGGACATGCCTGACATTAAAAATGGCATATCATAATGCAAGACTTCTGGCAAAAATACACAGTAGCTGGCTTCATCCATGATAAATTTATGTTAAATATCATAAAACATATTGAAATCAGGAGATTTTTGTGATACAAAAGTAAAGCTACCATTCATATGTTTTTTACAAAAGAGGGGATTTTTAGGGAGGAACAGCCAATGAGCAATAAGCTGATCGACTTGATCGACATTTCTAAATCTTATGGAATGCAGACCGTCCTGGATGAGTTGAATCTGTACATCAGAGAAAACGAATTCCTGACGCTTCTTGGGCCGAGTGGATGCGGAAAAACAACTACACTTCGTATTTTAGGCGGATTTGAGACACCTGATAAGGGACGTGTGATCTTTGATGGACAGGACATTACGAATCTTCCGCCTAATAAACGTCAGCTTAATACCGTATTTCAGAAATATGCATTATTCACTCATATGAATATTGCAGATAATATTGCCTTTGGATTAAAGATAAAAAATAAAAGCAAGCAGTATATTTATGACAAGATCAAATATGCGCTGAAGCTTGTCAATCTGGACGGATTCGAAAATCGTATGCCGGATTCTTTGAGCGGAGGCCAGCAGCAGCGTATTGCGATTGCAAGAGCTATTGTAAATGAGCCGAAAGTGCTGCTTCTTGATGAGCCGCTTGGAGCACTTGATCTGAAACTTCGACAGGATATGCAGTATGAGCTGATCAGGCTTAAAAATGAGCTTGGAATCACATTTCTGTACGTTACACATGATCAGGAAGAGGCGCTTACTATGTCTGATACGATTGTGGTCATGAACCAGGGATACATCCAGCAAATCGGTACCCCGGAAAAAATCTATAACGAACCGGAAAACGCTTTTGTTGCAGATTTCATCGGAGAAAGTAATATCATCTCCGCGACTATGGTGCAGGATCGTCTGGTCAAGATACTTGGCGTTAATTTCCCGTGCGTGGATGAAGGGTTCGGTCAGAACAAACCGGTCGATGTAGTCATCCGTCCGGAGGATATTGATCTTTTGAAACCGGGACAGGGAAGTATTGATGGTGTTGTCACACATATGATCTTCAAGGGCGTCCATTATGAGATGGAGGTCATGGCGAATAATTACGAGTGGCTGGTACACAGCACAGATATGTTTCCGGTAGGAACGGAAGTCAGTATCCATGTAGACCCGTTTGACATACAGATTATGAAAAAACCGGAATCCGAAGATGAGGAGGCGGTAAATATTGAAGAATAAGCGTATGCTTGCCGGACCTTATCTGTTCTGGTCAGTATCCTTTGTCGTGATTCCATTGCTTGTGATTGTGTATTATGCGTTTACGAGTGATGAGGGGACATTTACCTTTTCGAATCTTGCCCAGATTACGACACCGGAAAATCTGAAGGCTCTGGGAATGTCCCTGCTTCTGTCATTTTTGAGTACACTGATCTGTCTGGTTCTTGCGTATCCACTTGCAATGATCCTGAGCCAGAAACAGGTCAATCAGACAAGTTTTATTGTTCTGATTTTTATTTTACCGATGTGGATGAACTTTCTTCTCCGTACACTGGCATGGCAGACACTGCTTGAAAAAAACGGTGTCATCAACAGTGTACTTGGATTTTTGCATTTGCCGGCACTTGAGATCATCAATACACCGTATGCCATTATTCTCGGTATGGTTTATAACTTCCTGCCATTTATGGTGCTTCCGATCTACAATGTTCTTATCAAGATTGACCGAAACGTGATCAATGCAGCACGTGATCTGGGAGCAAACTCAGTACATACATTTTGCAAGGTTATTTTTCCATTGAGTATTCCGGGCGTGATCAGCGGTATTACGATGGTATTTGTACCGGCGCTGACAACATTTGTTATTTCCGACCTTCTGGGGGGCGGCAAGATTCTGCTGATCGGAAATGTGATCGAGCAGTCTTTCAAGCAGAACAGTAACTGGCATGTAGGAAGCGGACTGTCTCTTGTACTGATGGTATTTATCATTGCAAGTATGGCACTTGTTGCAAAATACGATCAAGAAGAAGGAGGGTCAGCATTTTGATCAGAAAATATTTACAGAAGATATATCTGACCCTGATTTTTATTTTGTTATATGCACCGATCGTTACGCTTGTCGTACTTTCTTTTAACCAGTCAAAGACGAGGGCTAAGTGGGGCGGCTTTACCCTGAAATGGTATAAGGAATTGTTCCAGAATGAACAGATCATGAGTGCATTCTATACGACGCTGATCATTGCATTTATTTCGGCAGCAGTTGCCACACTTATCGGAACGGCTGCGGCGATTGCGATTCAGGGTATGAAGCAGAAATGGAAGACTATGTATATGGGACTTACCAATATTCCGATGATGAATGCAGAGATCGTTATGGGGGTTTCCCTGATGCTTCTTTTTATCGCGTTTCGTATGACACTTGGATTCGGAACAATTCTGATTGCACATATCACATTTAATATTCCGTACGTGATTTTAAGTGTGGCTCCGAAGCTGAAGCAGACAAATCGCTATACTTATGAAGCGGCACTGGATCTCGGTGCTTCTCCGTTGAAAGCGTTTTTTAAGGTCGTTTTTCCTGATATTGTACCAGGCGTTCTTTCTGGATTTATGATGGCATTTACCATGTCACTGGATGATTTTGTTATCACACATTTTACGAAGGGTCCGGGTATTGATACACTTTCTACCAAAATTTATACTGAGGTACGAAAAGGCATCAAGCCGGAAATCTATGCACTGTCTACGATTATGTTCGTGACAGTTCTTGTCCTTCTGCTTCTGGTAAACTATTCTCCGAAGGAAGAAGAGGAAGTTCCGGTTCGAAAGAAAGTGCGCAGACCATCCAAAATCAAAAAAGTACTTATTCAGCGTGTGATCCCGGTAGTAATCTGTATCGTATTTATCGGCGGCGGTTTCTACTATGCAAAAGAAGGCGGCGTCATGGGTGGCGAGGAACTGATCGTTTATAACTGGGGTGAGTATATCGATCCGGATGTCCTGACGATGTTTGAAGAAGAAACCGGCATCCATGTAGTTTATGAGGAATTTGAGACAAACGAGATCCTTTATCCGAAGGTAAGCTCCGGCGCAATCGCGTATGATGTGGTCTGTCCGAGCGATTATATGATTCAGCGAATGATAGAGAATAATCTGCTTTCCGAGATTAACTTTGATAACATTCCGAATATGAAAAATATCGGCAAACAGTACCTTGAACAGTCCAGACAGTTTGATCCGGAAAATAAATATTCCGTGCCATACTGCTGGGGAACCGTTGGTATTCTGTACAATAAGACAATGGTTGATGAACCAGTCGACAGCTGGTCTATCCTCTGGAATCCGAAATACAAAGATAATATCCTGATGCAGGATTCTGTGCGTGATGCGTTTGGCGCGACTCTGAAATATCTTGGTTATTCACTGAATTCTACGGATCTTGATGAGCTGAATGAGGCGAAAAATCTGCTAATCGAGCAGAAACCGCTGGTGCAGGCGTATGTTATTGATCAGGTGCGTGACAAGATGATTGGAAACGAGGCGGCTCTGGGTGTTATTTATTCCGGTGAAGCAATTTATACACAGAAAGAGAATCCAAATCTTGAATATGTGATTCCGAAGGAAGGTTCCAATATCTGGATCGATTCCTGGGTAATCCCGAAGAATGCAGAGCATAAGGAAAATGCGGAAAAATTCATCAATTTCCTCTGCAGACCGGACATTGCACTCAAAAACTTTGAATATATCACTTATTCTACACCGAATGAGGCCGCAAGAGAGCTGATTGAGGATGAATCTATCCGTAACAGTGAAATCGCCTTCCCGGATCTGTCCAGGTATGATAATCTGGAAACATTCCAGTATCTTGGTACCGAGGCAGATCAGGTATACGGTGATCTCTGGAATAAAGTAAAATCATCGTAACGTGTGAAAGAGACTTTCTATGAGACAAATCCTGTAGAAAGTCCTTTTTCTTGCAGAGAAATATACCACAGGAGTATAATGCAAAATAACAGAGCAAATATAATGATGTAATGCTGTAAGGAGAAAAAAATGAAAGAAGAAAAAGTATCCAACTATATAAAACTCTGTGATGAATGGGCAGAAAAATTTCTCCGGATGGATAAAGCGGAGCTGATGAAAAAACTTCCGGAACTGAAGCAGGAGGACGGCTATCTGAAAATTGTGCATTTTGGCGTGCCTTTTGGAGTCCGGGAATCAGACGGCAAAATTGAACGGTTGGATGGAAAGACCGAAGCCAATGCGACGGAGATGCTGAATATTTATACATTGTTTGGTTATGTAAAAGAACAGGCTTTTTTTATGGATAAATGGGTGCCGTTTGCGGATCTTCGTAATGCAAGACCCTTTGCACCTGCATACAAGACTGGTGTGACAGATGTGTTTGCGGAGACTTTTTCCGGACATGCAGAGGAACTTCGGAAAGCGTTTACGAAGTTGAACGGGACAGAACTTCCACAGGGCGATGTAGGCTATCAGATCAATGCGTTTGCATGTGAACCGATGCGTTTTTATTTCTGGGACAGAGATGAGGAATTTGAAGCACAGGGAAATATTTTGTTTGATTACAGTGCAACAGATTATAATCATGTAGAAAGCGCTGTATCAACAGCAGAGATGGGAGTGCGACGGCTTGCAGAAGTTGCGGGACTTCCGCTTAAAGGAAAATCGTTTGGAATGAGCTGAAAGGAGGAAAGGCCGAATGAGGTGTGAGGAAGCAGAACAGTATCTGTACTATGCAATGACAATTGGCGAACAGCTTCTGATCAGTGGTGCAGAGGTTGGTCGTGTAGAAGATACCATACGGCGTATCTGTATGGCATATGGGGCAGAGCGGGTAGATGTATTTTCTATTACTTCCAGTATTGTGACAACGATGTATGGCAATTTTGGCATCTGTACGCAGACAAGGCGCGTGCGTGGGATGGCGAATGATCTTGGCAGACTGGAAGATCTGAATCAGCTTTCGAGATATATCTGTGAATACAGGCCGGAACCGGCGGAAATCGGTTCACGGTTGAGTGAGATAGACCGGAGACCGACATATTCTTTGCGGATGCAGATTCTTATTTATGCTGTTATTTCCGGATCTTTTTCTGTGTTTTTCGGGGGAGATCTTCGGGACATGATTGCATCGGCTCTGATTGGAATCGTGTTGAAACTTCTGGAATCTTTTTTGAAACGCAGTTCTCTGAATTCTCTGATCACAGTCTTTTTGTGCTGTGGAGTGGGTGGTATTCTGGCTAATCTTGCGGTCTATATTGGTCTGGGGCATCGTGCGGATCTGATCAGCATCGGGAATATTATGCTTCTGATACCGGGAATTGCATTTACGAATTCGCTGAGAGATCTGTTTTCTGGCGATACGATTACAGGACTGATACGCTGTATGGAGTCAGTGTTGCTGGCATTTGTTGTAGGACTGGGATTTACTGCGGCGAATCTTTTGTTTTAGACAAAGGAGAAAATTATGCATGAGATGATACAATTGCTTGTTTCCTTTACGGGATCGCTTGGATTTGCAGTATTATTTAATATACATGGAAAAAAACTCTGGCTTGCGGCTCTTGGCGGGTGCCTGTCATGGGCAGTTTATCTTATAGTCGGGATATGGACATCCAGTCCATATATCTGTGGTTTCTGGTCAACGGTGACAATTACTTTGTATGCAGAATGTATGGCACGGATTCACAAGACTCCGGTTACAGTGTTTCTTGTCTCGGCAACGATTCCGCTGATTCCGGGAGCTGCCCTGTACCGGACCATGAACTGGATGATGATGCAGGAGTGGGATAAGTTCTGCGCAGATGGAACCTATACAATTCTTTTTGCGGCAAGTATGGCAGCAGGAATGACACTGACGACGATTCTCTTTCGGATGGTCTGGAGCTGGAAATACCGCCAGCGGTGGATGTGAGAGAGGGTGTGGTAAAAAAATCAATTCAGGTCAGCCAAAATGAAGCATTGTACTGAAAATGGATGACCTGAACTTCAATTTATCTCTTTCGGACATGTTTTTCGATGAGATCCAGTGCGGCATACAGCCCCATTGCGATCACGCACAGGATCACGATGGACATGAGCACCCAAGTGAGTTTAAATAATCTTGCAGGCATACGGATAGAATGTGATATCGTAAAATAGAAAATATGATATTATATATGTATATAAAATCAATGCGGAGGTATGCGTCTATGGTGAATGAAATAGATTTTATTGGGAAGACGGTTGAGTTCCTGGAGGAAGGGCTAGAGTTTGTATCTGAACTCGCATCAGTAATTCAGTAAAAGAGGGGGTCTTCTGATCCTCTCCTTTTTTATGTATCCAAAACTTGACCTAATTTAACTAAATATATTTTTTTTGCTATTTTTGCTTCAAAATTACATATTAGAAATCAATAAGAAAAATATCATTATATTAAAAAAAAAAATAGAAAATAATAAAAAAAATATTGACAAGAGAATGTAGGGGTGCTATAGTATAACCATAAAGAATACATACATAAAAACAAAAAATACATGAAAGAGTATACATACATGAAAAGCATACATATATAATTTAAGTAAGTAAATATTTTTGGCAATACAAATAAATACATACGTCGCAGTGATGAATCATCTTTAGGAGGTATGAAAATCATTGATGAGAGGCGTATCCATAACATGAGCATATTGCACGACATCTGATGTAAATTTATTAATGCAGCTGGTGTTAAGATTTATGGAGCGGTTACTACGACAAAAGGAATAATAAAAATAGAATAAGGCTTTATCTATGGGAAGTTTCTCTGTGGATGAGTAAAACAGCATCAAGTACATGAAGCGTGTTTATTCTCTATAGTTATATTTCTTATGGAAAGAATCAGTACCAGTTAGTGGTACAGGTCTACAAGCTTATTCTGCAAATTATCCTTTTGTCGTAGTGACCGCTCTTTTTTGTTACCAAAAAATAAGCACAAATTAAGAAAGGAGAGTCGGATTAGAAAAATCCGGCAAAAAAGCACTATGACAAAACAGAACGCAATCGAAACCGTAACAAGCTATTTTGAGGAAATCGACACAAGAGCATTGGTTCTTGACCTGAAGACAACGAAAGATGCTGAAGCTGATTATGAAGCATCTAAGTATCTGTTTGGGGATCAGGATCCGGAAAGCGAGCCTCTGGAAAACCATGAAGATCTTTTGGAGGAAAATGAGAAACTTCTTATTGAATACTATAAGAAGCAGCCTGAAGAATTTTTTGCAGAGTGGAATGAGGGAAATCTCTTACTGATTATGGCAAGAGATTTGAAGAGCATTACCATTAAGATCACCAAAAGTGGTCTGAACATAACGGAAATCCTGGAACGTACAAAAAGGATTTACGGAAACGTAAGAGACCGTTATTTTGATGGCGATAGGACAGAAGATATAGTTTGGTTTCTTAATTTTATAACAAGTGGAGAGCCTACAAAGGGAAATTACGGTCATGTACCTGTGAAAATTATGCATCGATGCTTAAGGATGTATAAGAAGCAGGGATATGTAAATGGTAGCGTAGAGTTAACAGAAAAACTGGCTTCATTCTATAACATGGGACCTAATGGAAGAAAAAAACATCTTGATTATATTCTGAATATTCTCGACCCTGATTGCACAACAACCGCTTACCATTGTGGGCTTGCAGAACATATGATAATCGGAAAAATGTTTGCGAAAGATCGTGCAGACGTAAAAGTGGATGTTGAAAAGTTGATAGAAGATTTTGACATTTTATTCGATCGGTCTGATGAGAATGCAATCAGAGAAGTCCTGAACCGTTGGAAACAGAACTTAACTAATGGATGTGAAAAATAATTTACTAAAGAATGGAGGTCAATGAATTATGACAGAGGAAACAATGAAAAAGGAATTAAATGTAACAGAGGTACTTGATAGAGTGAAGGCTCTTGACAATTACGACAAAAGAGAGTTGTTTGCTGGACGCGGATATAAGCTGTATTACGTGACCGATGGTGATTTTGGGTGTCTGCCTGAAGCTGTAATGCATCAGTGTATCAGGATCTTCTTGAACCAGCATTGCGTAGATGGTTCTTTAGAACTTCCGGAGTGGATTGCATCTCTTCCACAAAAAACAATGTATGCAATGACGCGTCGCTATCTGGAATACATGATAGGAAATGATTCCTATTATTGTGATCGTGAATTTAAAGAAGATACAGTTTTAAGATTACTGCGCTGTATACCTCGAAATATCGATATAAATGTTAAGAGTCTAATGGAAGACTTAAATGTCTTGTTTGGCGGTGTAGGTGTCGAAAGCAGAAGAGAAATAGAACATCGTTGGACCCTTATAATAGCTGGTGTATACAGAAAGGATAAGGAGGCTTAATTATGGCAATGACATCTATATATTACACAGAATGTGGTCACTGGGGAAGACGCGACCTTAGTGGAAGTAGCAGAAGCAGAGAACGATATGCTGAATCCCTCGGCGAAGGTGAACTTTGTCCGGATTGCAAGAGAGAAGCTCTGCTGAAGAAAAGAGAAGCTGAAGTAGCAGAAGCTGTGAAAGCAGCAGAAGAAAAGAACTGGCCAGATTTACTCGGGTCAGAGAAACAGATAGCCTGGGCGACGACGATAAGAGCTCAGGTTGTCAATGGAGACAAAGATAATTATTGCTTTATCTATAAAGATAAAGTTTACAAACTTAAAAGAGAAGCTGTATCCGGGATTGTAGAGTCAGTTCTTATTAAGGAAAAGATCGATTCGAAATTTTGGATTGATAATAGAAATAACATAGAAGCAATTCGTCAGAAAGCTGTTAAAGAATTTTCTGATAAATATGCAGATGAATTTACAGAAATTTTGAAAGCAGCGGAAGAAATTGAGCCGAAAAATTTAAAATATATGAGTCGCATATACGGTTTAGGCGCTGCAAGTATAAAAGAAGCTGTTGTTGCATCAATCACACCGATTCCTGGAACAGATAATTATAGCGAAAAGGTGGAAGGAAAAGTTATCAATCTGTTTATATCTTCAAGGGGCGAAATCGACGCAGAAGAATTATACAATGAATCTTTTGAAATTCCGCAGATAATCAAAAAGATCAAACGCGAAATGAGAGCGGCTGATAAGGAAGATCTTTATGTCAAATTAGCTGTAGCATTCTTGGAAATGGGAATGGCGATTTACTTTGACTGGATAGAGGAAAATGAAGCAGGAAATATAGTAAGGGTCTATGAAAAAGAAAAGGAGTTGAGAGACAAGGCCTTAAAACTTGCTATGCCTAGCCAGGCGGAAGAAACGGTAAACCTTCTGGTTATTCCAGATAATAGAACTGAAAATAGGGTAGTTGATATAAGCATTAGCAGTAATGCAAAAGAAGTCGTTATCCCGGTAATTGATGAACCTGGATTTAGAAAGATAGCAAGCGGTCTTGGCTTTATATGGAGTCCCGGATATTTTTCTAAAAAGATTGGTCTCAAGACAGGAAAAGCTTCTGATCTGATTGCAGAAGCAGGGGCTGCATATTTAAAAAATGGTTATGCAGTGGAATTTCCAGACGCTGAAAGCAAGAAGAAAGCAGAAGATGGAGATTATGAGAGAGATATTTTAAACAGCGTTAAGTATAGTCCTAAGATTAATAAGCTGCTTATATACACAAGATTCTATGAAGACTGTGATGCTGACGCACTTAAAACGATCTGCAGGAAAACACGTGGCTCTGAATATCATTGGAGCAGGGTTGCAGTGCCTCTTAGTGCAGCAGATATGGTTTTAGATTACGCAAAAAAGAATGACTATACTGTTTGTGGGTCTGCAAAAGAAGCAATAGAAGGGGAAAAGGCGTATATTGAGTCAAAAGAATTTGGTGAGGAGTACATCTTGTGTACTATACCAGACAAACTTATCGAAAAATATCCATCTTTACTTAAAAATATTAAATTTACTGGTAAAGAAGAAAAGGATGATATCGGTTTTGTCTCAGTGCATGTTGACAGGACTTTTGATGACGAAAAAATTTCTCTTTCTTATAGTCTTATGGAAATGAAGTATAAAGATTATAAAAAGTGGAATTCGAGTCATGAAGAATCTGAACAGTTAATCCTTGCCGGCTATGATGAAGAAACAAAGATTGCAAGAGTGTATGTACCCGATAAACGGAAAAAAGATCTTGAACCGGATCCAGAGACCTTGAAGAAGTACGGTGACAGAAATAAGCAAATATATCTTGTAAAAGAAGGATATGTAAAAGAAGCAATCCTTTCTGTACCGGAAGTTATTGATGCGGATGCATTAGAAGTGGAGGTGCCGAAATGTCTACAGAATTAAAGCTTACACAGCAGCAGGCGGAAGCCATAGGGCAGTTTCAGAAGTTAAAAGTGGGAGCACTTTTTATGAGGCCTGGGTGCGGGAAAACCCGCACCGCCGTTGAATTAGTAAATTACAATCATCCGGACTACCTTCTTTATATTACTCCACACAGCACAATCAGTAATATTCAGGATGAGTTGAATAAATGGGGCGTTGATTGTAAGTACGACGTAATCGGATATGAGACCTTGGCAAGTAGTGACAAGACTTACTCCGCGTATATGAAGAAAGTCGCCGAGCTGAAAGAAGCCGGAAAGAAAATGTTTATCATTGCAGATGAGAGCATTTTTATTAAAAGTGGAAAAAGCAAAAGGACTCGAAGAAGTAAGGAAATCAGAAGGTATTTCGACTATGCTTTGATCCTGAATGGAACGCCGATCGTAAAGAATGAATGGGATCTGTTTAATCAGATGGACTTTCTTTCGGAGAGTATCTTACAGATGAACTCATATGAATTTATCCATAAGTTTTTTGTTGAGCATGCAGAAAAAAGACATGGAAGAGTACACCGCTGGTATACCTTCTACGAGCCAAATAGACCGGCTCTTACAAAATTATGTCAACCATATGTTTTTCAGGCTGATCTTGAGTTTAAGCATGAAGAGTCAGAAGAAGTTTCGTGGATCATCTGTGATTCAAATGAGTATGAAAGCGCATACGAACAATGGTCTTACGACTACGATTGGGGTAACACGGATAATATAGTATCACTTTTCGGAGAACTGCAGCGTATAGCAGCGGTTGCACCAGAAAAGAACAAAGAAGTTGCAGAATATATAGAAGGCAAGCCTGTTATATGCTTTTGCAATTATCTGGAAGAAATACGACAGATTCAAAAAAATCTGAATGGTGAATGTTACGTTATAACTGGAGAAACAAAGACAAAAGTACGTGACGCTCAGATGAAAGATTTTAAAGAAAAAATGGACAAGCCTATGATAATGACCTTAGGAGTTGGATCCTTTTCCTTAAACCTTCAGTTTTGCAATGAGATTGTTTACAGCAGCATTTCTTTTAACTATGGAAAAATGGAACAGTCCCGATACAGGATAAAACGAACCGGTCAAGAAAGAGAGGTTGAATATACGTATATCTTAGGTGATTTCGGTATAAACAACATGATGTTCGCTAATATCGACGGAAAGGAATCTTTGGCCGAGATTGTTAAAAGGCTTTTACAGAAAAAAGACATCGATGAGTTTAAAGAAGAGCTTAGAAAGGAGCTGGGAGCATGATTTATTTAGGACTCAGGAATACGGAAAAACAGAAGATCATCATTGATTATATCAGACAGAATGACATCAGGCACGTGGTGATCTTTTCTGGCGAAATCGGCGGACAGATTGGTAAGAAATCTGTCCGGGCACCCTCCAGAGCATTCCATCTGGATATTGAAGAGATTGGAAGAAATACAGAGCTGGAAGTCATCCCGTATCAGTACGGGGCAGATGCTCCAAATTCCGTATCAGACAGGACGATTGAACAGTTCGGATGGGCAGAAAGTATTATGTACCGTGTATTTTACAATTTGCTCGGCAGGATCGATAACAGCTATTTAATTATTTACAATGAATTTATGAGAAACAAAAACAGAAGTTCTTTGGAATATAACTGTGTTGCTAAGTACAGCACCCAGACAGAACATAGACTTGTATTTGAATATTTTCCGATCATTGACGAAATTGAAGATTTTATGATTTTGGCTGATTTGGATAGTGGACAGGCATATAAGGGAATCGGAGTTAATGATTTCAATTTTGAAAATATTAAGATTTCCGGAAACAGAAGAGAAATTGAAGTAAATGAGATAAAGGTACCGATTATTGAGAAAGACAAGTTAGCGTATAGAAAGAAAGCATTGAGCTTATTTGATAATTTAGGAAATAAAGACCCGGATACAGTACCTAGAGAATTGCACATTTGGAGTGGAAAACTGAAGAAATCAGCGATTGATCCGGAGCAGCAGTATATAGCAAGAAACGCAAGGTTTAAGTTACCGAATGTAACTACATATAAGGAAGTACAGTTTGGCGATTATGTATTAATCGATTTTCCGGCAAGGCAGCTGGAACTGAATGATTATTTGAGAATAACCGGAAATGAACAGTTGAATTATCTGTCATCCGGATTACCTATAGATAAAGTTTATCTGCAGCAGGTGCAGGAGCTAAGAGAGAGGAGTGACGTGATTTATGGCAAAGCAGGTATATATGCCGGAGAATGTAAAGGAAGCACTGTTCCAGCGGCTTAATTACATTTTTGATGAGTTTGATAACATTCAGGTCTCCATTTCCGGAGGTAAGGACAGCACGGTTCTTGCATGGGCGGCTTTACAGGTCGCCCGGGAACGTGGTCGTAAGATCGGGATTTTCTTCCTTGATGAGGAAGTAGTCTATCAGTCCACTGTGGAACAGGTCCGGTATCTAATGACACTGTATCCGGAGAACACTATAAAGCAGTGGCTGCAGTTCCCGTTTAAACTCACAAATGCAACTTCGTTTTCAGATTCCCAGTTGATTTGCTGGGAGCCTGGAAAGTCCAAGAGCTGGATGAGGCATAAGGAACCGGACAGTATTAAGGCGAAACCGTGGTCGGAAGAGTCTGAAACGGTCGGAAACAAGACAAAAGGCTTCGGGTTTTACGATGTGATTGATAACTGGGAACGTATCCATCCGGGAACTGCATTCCTGGTAGGCTGCAGGGCAACAGAGTCTCCGAACCGGTACAGGGCAGTGGTCAAGAATCCTGGATACAAGAGTTGTTACTGGAGCACGAAACTGAAGAAATCACCCGGAAGTGCCACGTTTTACCCGTTGTACGATTGGAATTTTCACGATGTATGGAAGTTTATCGCAGAAAATAATATCAGATACAGCAAGATCTATGATTACCAGTATAAGAAGGGTATGGGTATGCAGGAAATCCGGGTATCTTCCTTGATTCATGAAAAATCCTTTAAGGCACTGGTGGAATTACCGGAATTTGAACCGAAAACGTTTGACAGGCTGCTGAAACGTATCGATGGCATTCAGGTCGGCAATTTGTATGGAAAAGATGCACTTCTCTTAAAATGCCGGAAGCTGCCGCCGAATTTTAAAAACTGGATGGAATACAGGGACTTTCTCCTGCAGACCTATCCGGATGAAAGCAAAAAGTGGATCTTTGAGAAAAGATACAGCAACCAGTTAAACAACAACTATGTAGCCCGGCAGCAGTGCCGCCAGTTGATACTGGATGACTACGAGAACAACCTGCCGATCCGGAATATTCCGGATCCGAGAGATGAGAAGATTAAGAAATGGAGGGAAATTTTGTTATGAATGCTGTACCAACAATTAAGACAAAGAAAGGCATTATCAAATTGCCTTGCATGATGCCGGTATTAGTACCTATGGAGAAAGTTATGGCTAACAACTACAATCCAAACCATGTATCTGAAAACAATATGTTGCTGCTCCTGCAGTCCATTATTGATAACGGATTCTGTTTTCCAGTAGTAACAATTTATGATTCTGAAATTGACCGTTATGTTGTAATTGACGGATTCCATAGATACCTGATCTTTAAGGATTATCTGGAAGCGGATTGTATTCCGGTAGTAATTCTGGAGCACACCCTGGCCGAAAGAATGGCTGCAACTGTACAGTTTAATAGGGCAAGAGGTGTACACCAGACAGACCTTATGGGAGACCTGGTCCAGGCACTGGTTCAGCAGGGACTCACAGACGATGAAATCGCACAGCATCTGGGGATGAGCATGGAAGAGGTTTACAGACTCAAACAGATCACCGGTATTGCGGCACTGTTTACAAATCAGCTTTACTCCAAGAGCTGGGAAATGAGGGAGGAATAATCATGAGAGTAAATTCTGAAAAATGGGAATATGGTGGATTGTATAAGAAGTACGACATGGATGGTATCATCCGTGTAGGTACTGGTGAAGTAAAGGTACACGATATCTACGAAGATATTCCGGACTTTATGAAAAAGGCAGACTGCCTGTTTGTTGATCCACCGTGCAGCGTTGGAAATCTGAAATGCTTCTATACAAAAGCAGATCGGCATGATTACAGAGATAAATATGAACCGTTTGTTGACAGACTGTTTACCTATATCGATGAGATTCAGCCGAAATATGTTTATATAGAAGTATTTGCTAGTAACCGTGATTTGATTATGGAAAAATGTCGAGAACGTTTCGATAGTGTCCATATCGATGACAGCTTTTATTACCATAGCAGGAAAAATAAATGTTGGATCGTGCGTGCCGGCAGTGAAGAAGCACCGCACCCGGATAAGATTATTGATGAAGAGCATTATATTCGCTGGATCTGTAATAATGTTGATTATGGTTGTATTGCCGATCCCTGTATGGGACGCGGTCTTGTAGGGTTCTATTCTAATCAGGCAGGAAAGACCTTCGTAGGAACAGAACTCAATAAAAAACGTCTGGCCGTTTTGATGGAACGTATACGGACCGGAAAGTTATGAAAGGGGGTGTTGTGTATGATGGTAAAGAAGAAGGAGTTTTACTGTAATTTAGGCGTGCAGACTGGTTATGCGGAGATAAATCCTGTTTTGAAGGCTGTCCGCATGCCGGATGGCACTGTAAACAGCTTCTGTCAGTTTTCGCTGGCTATTCCTGGAGAAAAGATGTCTTACACGATCTTTTGCGTCGGGGAGCTGGCGCAGCAGTGCGCGGAATATGTGATGCCTGGAGATTATGTCATTGCTTATGGGCGGACAACCTGTAAAAGAGACGGTTCCGGGGTATGTCTGGAGGCGGTCTCCGTCCTTGATGGAGGGCCTGCGGTGGACATAGAACAGGCCGCAGAAGATGAATTGACGGGTCCTTTACACATAACACTTAGAGGGTCTGGATTCCATAATATGAAAGAATAGGAGAATTATTTTATAGTTTTTAATAAAAAAAAGATAAAAAAGCATAATAAAACTATTGACAAGAAATGAGACATATGTTATTATGTATATGTAAACAAGAGATGGATAAAACCTCAAAGATTTACAAACACACTTTATTATTATATTATTATTAGGAAAATTAAGGAAATTTAGTAACTTGTTAACCCGTAACCCATTTTTTGAAAGGAGTATAGAAATGACCGACAGGAAATGGAGTCTGGCAGCATGCCGAGTTAATTCCAGATTAACTCAGAAAGAAGTTGCAGAAAAGTTGAAAATGTCTCCAGCGACAGTTAATGCGCATGAGACAGGAAAAGTCTCCCCCAAAATGGAGCAGATTAAAAAATACGCGGAACTTTACAATGTTCCACTAGAAATCATGGATATCTGATGTAATAATTAGATATACAGCACTTTGAAAACCGAATAAAACATGTTCAGACATTTTATTATATTATTTTAAGGAACCTTTATAGATACGATCTTATAAACAGATAGTGTCAAAATCAGTACATTTGTCAGTTATCAAGAGACTGACAAATGTCAGAAAAAATCTTAATCTTGAGTCCGCAGAGACAGTCTGTACAATTTTTTGAACAGGAATTGTACGGGATCTGTAAATATTCTGGATACGGAATTATTCCGCGAAAATCTGGAATAAACAAATACAGGTGTACTCTGCAAGGATTTCAGGAAAAAATTAAGATTTTGAATGATTTTGACCTATCTGTTTTTTTTATTCTTTATATATCTATTTTATCTTATTGTCGAACATCTTCGACGGAACCTCAACTGTTGTATGTGATTTTATGAATTTTCTGTAAGTGTGACAGGACCCTATCAGAAATGACATATATATATAAGAGAACTGTTTTACGGTTTTTAAAAATAACCAAAAACTAAATTATTAAAAATTGGAGGACAAAATTATGATTAACTCTATTTCCTTCTCTGGATATCTGGCACAGGATCCAGTAGTAAGATCACCTCAGGATTCCAACGACACCTTTATCACTTTTTCGGTTTGCGTACATTTTGCAAATGGAGAGGAATTTATTAACTGCTGTTCTAATGGAGATGACGCAAAATATTTGGCTCAAAATGCCAAAAAGGGTGACCGTGTATCTGTGTCAGGCAGGCTGAAGCTTAACAAGTGGACTAACAGATCAGGTGAAGCTATCCAGAAGCTGGGAGTCCAGACATACGGCGTCGAGTGGGCTCCGAAGGGGGCAGTTGCCAACATGCAGCAGTCACAGCCGCAGCAGGAGTATCCACAGAGACCGCAGACGCAGCAGGCAGCACCGAGACCACAGCAGAGCTATAACGGACCGCAGGCAGCCCCTGAACCGCCGGCATTCCGCAACTCCGCACCCTTATATCAGGAGGCTTGCAGAAGCGGGCAGCAGCAGAGACCAAATGCTTACGATGAGAACGGTCGTTTTATTCCAGCACATTTTGACTATTGATAAACAGGAGGTTTGACGTGATTAGATCAAGATTTGTAAAAAATATCCTCAAAATGGAAAACGAATCAATCGCCGCGGACTTAGTTCTTCTTGCACGGAAGAATCCAGCGAGAGCGGAAAGAAAGATTGCAGCACTGTTGGATTACCACTGCACGGAAGATGGGTTACAGAGCAGGATCGACAGAGCTAACTGTAAGGTAGATATGATCGTTGAAATTGATCACCGCGAAAAACAGCAGGAATATGAGTTGAGAGGCAATAAGTATGGCAAAAAAGACAGCAAGAAAATTTTATAGACTTCCGGAGTTTTCGGAGGCTGTTAAAGCTGGTATTCTCCCCGCGTATGTCAATACGTGGGGACCAGCTCACCGCGCGGTAATCGAGCAGATGTACAACCAGGCATGTTTTGCAGATAATGTTGGAAAAGTAGTCGTGCAGGAAGCTCCGTGTGGGTCTGGCAAGTCTATGCTGGCTGACGGGATCACAAGGCTTTCCGGCGTTGAAAAGCTGATTAACATGATTCTGATGACAGATAGCAATAAGAGATTATCTGATGACACCAGAACAACAGATAATTATTATGGCAAACTCAGAGAAATCAGTACCGATATTGCATTTCTCTCTGATGGGGATGAAGTTAACGCGGGAGAATGGAAGAGCCTTGTTATGGCATGGCTTGTGACCATGTCGTGTCAGCGTTATCAGATGATTAATGACGATGCAAGAGCTAACGCCTGCAGCTGTTACCGTTACGATAAGGCAGCACGTGACATGCTCAGAAAGCCTCGTGATCTGTTCGCAGTGGACGAAAAATTTGACGATGTAACAATTAAAGACTGGTATTATTCAGATCTTCTTCGTTATGCCGGAATTATCAGAGAATCTATTCGTCCAGACAGTGAATGGGATGAGAATATCGGCAAAACTGCAGAAAAGGCAGAAAGATATGCAATGGTTCTGATTGAAGATTTAAAACAGGAAATCTGCAGGATTAACCAGATAAAACTTCCGGAACTCAAAAATAAGAAAGATGGACAGATGCATATTGATGTCTACCTGGGCTGTGCTGATCGGCAGGAGGAAGCTTTGAAAAAGGCACAGGAATACTGGGACGATCTGCTTCCGATTATCATTGATATAAGAGATGGTATTAAAGACATCAAAAAGGATATGAGAAATGCTGCAGAAAATCGTATTTTTTCAGACACGGCTAAAATTATTAAGAAAATGTCCGGAAAGATGTCTGAAAAAAAATCCGAAACAGTCATTAATACGTTTAAAGATATTGTAAAGGTTACTGATGATATGATTCACGGAAGACTCCGCTCAGAAGTAAGAGATATGGCTGTGGATGCAGTAGCAGCATCAGAGAGGGCTTTTGCTCTGGAAGAACTGGAGAAAATCCTGAAAAACAATCGTGTGAATATGTACTGCAACATGGGACATGTACGGAAGGAAAGGGTTATCACAGCTGCCGATTTTCTTAATATCTTTAGACCGGAAAATAAGGTCTTTATACGGGCTAGTACATACGGAGATGACAAGTACGATCAGTCCGGTCAAATCGTGATTTATTGCTGTAAATACAATATTGATCTTCTGCCGTATAAGACTATCAAAACTGTAATATACGACGGAACAGCAAGCCTTGATCCTGTATACGACAATAAGGATATCTTCGACGTTGTAAAATATAACAAACCAAAAACACACGTCAAGATAGTACAGATGGATGAGAGGACCAACAGATCTTATGTAGTTAATAACATGACAACACACTCCATGATCGCGAGTAATATGAGGCGATATTTTACACAAAAGATAGATAAAGGAGAAGTAACTCCTGAAGATATTATGATTTCAGGTTATTTAGACACTAAAAGAAATATTGCGGAAGCTGGTTTGGCATGGTCCGCGGATTATATTTCACATGGATTAGAACCGCTCCGGATATCAGCAAATCTTTTGGCTACATATGGATCTGCGCAGGTTACTGGGTCCAATGATTATAAGGACTGTTCTTATTTGGGCAAGATAGGTGCCAATATTTTACCGAATGCAACTATCTTCATGCAGCTGGTTTGCAGGTCTTCAGAGACCTGGAATAGATTGGTAGAAATGGAAGAAGGTTACCGTGCAAAACAGTTACAGCTTATTTTTACAAATAACGGAAACTGGACAGATTTTCGAGAAAAAATTGATGACTGTACTTTGCGGACCGCAATGGTCGCAATCATACAGGAGATCAACAGACTTCGGATCCGTAACTGGTGCGAGAGACCGGAAGACGCCTGGAAATATAATATTACAGTTGTCTGGGCATGGCGAGGACGGAAGCAGGGAACCTATGATCCGGAGACTGAAGAATTTACGGAGAAATTAATCCGGAATGTCATGGAATACTTTGGTTGTGACTGCAGAAATCCTGCAGATTACGAATATATTCCGCCAGTTGTATGTAAGCGTCCTGTAGCGGTAGAGCGCAAGAAAACGATGATTGCAAGACTTGAAGAGTGGTATGATGGCCAGAAGCCCAACTCTAAGTTTACCATGACCGACATGGCAGCAGGTGTTGGAGTATCGAGAAAGGCTCTTAATTCATACTTAAGTCGTCCGGAATATGAGTATTTCGTCCTCAAAATTCGTGGCGAAAACGACTGTTATGTTTCTAAGGCTGCCGGAAGGGTAGGTTATGTATATACAGTTCCTGCTAATCCAGATTATAAACAGGGAAGCTTTGATATGGATATTATCAATACGGCGATTGATTTCTACGCGAGGATGGAAGAAGGTAAGCTGTTTACCTTACCGGAATTTGCAAAAATGCTCAATTATCCTGTAGATGATTTTCTTGCAGAGATAAAGAAATCCGAGAATAAGGATTTTTACAACATGATTACTGAGCATGTTGCGAAAAAACAGGAAGAAACAAATGATGGTGAAGTTGTTGATCTCCCGGAAGATGAGATCATCTACAAGAAACCTAGAACTGAAAAACCTCAAGTTGCGATTAAGACAGAAAATGTTGAGAAAAAATCCACTCAGAAAAATATCACAATTGCAAAAGAAAAAGTACAGGTAAAAACTGGAAAACCTAAAAAAGTGAAATATACAGATGAAGAACTGGACAGCTTAGGGGTTTCTGGAATTGTGGAATTACTGAGAAAGGAATTGACCGATAACAACAGTGATAACTATGGAGACTGTAAAGATAAAGAATTAGTAGGTTTTGCTAAAGCGTGCTACTTCTCACTTTACCTGAACGGGGAGTTTTTAAAGCTTACATGTCCTTCACCCACTAATTGTAATCCGGTAACGTTACCTATCGCAGGTGTTGCCCCAAGTGCAATTTATCACGGCATGCAGAAGTATTGTAATTATAGATATAACTAAAATCAGTGTTTTGTGCCGGAATCGGCGGCACTCTACACTAGATTATAAGGCTTTTGTCATAGAAAAATTAATGACCTAAAGCCATTAGTATATATTAGGCTTTAGGTCATTAAAATTATAGTTAAAAATGACGTATAAACTATAAATAAATTATTTTTATTTATGCAATATAAACAAAAACGAAAGAATAAAACCTTATATTTAATGACCTAAAACAGTCATTAATGCACATAAGTAGTACCTGTTAAAGCTTAAACACCTGCTCGGCAAAGCGAGCTTTCGCTCGTGACATTTTTAAAGCCATATATACAGATAAAACTGTAAGATGGACAGCAGCGCAAGCTGCCTTGCTGGTGGCAGGTTTGGGCTTTATACAATAAAGCGGAGAAGAAGATATAGCTTAGTGATTACATAGAGCAGAGTTCCCCGACTCAGTACAAAACGGGGAGAAAGGAGCTATGGTATGGCGGAAAAAACTAAACGTACACGCCAGCAGATTGGCAAAGCATCCAAGGCAAAGGGAGCGAGGTTTGAGCTTGAAATTGCTCATTATTTTAGAGATAACGGTTATCCGGAAGCCTGCAGAACGGCTCAGCATGCAGGTAAGGACAATGGTAAGGCTGACATTGAGGGAGTTCCCGGATTATGGATTGAGTGTAAACATCAGGAAAAGATGCAGCTTTATCCATGGATGAATCAGGCAGTGCGTGATTGCACAGCAAAAAATACTGGAGATATTCCTGTTGTTGTTCACAAACAGAATAGAAAAGAAACACTTGTCACCCTGAGCTTGAATGACTTTTTTAAGTTATTTTCTTCATATAGGAAAGGAGGATGTTGATATGAGCGAACTCAGACTGTGTAAGGAGGATTTTATGCAGTACCGCACTCTGGAGGTGCAAGAGAAGTTTTACAAGAAACAGTTAGCAGAACTCCGCGATAAATACTTGGTGGTAGATACCGTGCAGGATTATCGCAGCGGTCAGGCGCGTACGATCAAAATTGAGGATATCCAGCAGACGGCATATATGCGTGAGAAGGCTATGATCGAGTCAATCATTTTGGAAATTGCTCAGAAACGTTGGGTTATCAGAAGGACAATAGACATGGCGGCGTGCGATCGTGATGTTGAGAAGAGCATGCAGATTGTTGTTGCTCTCATTGTCATTGGCGGTGAAACTTACCTTGATGCATCATACAAAGCCAAAATGTCCAAATCATCTGTAAACAGATATATTACAAGGTTTTTTGAACTCCCTGCTGTCAAGAAAATCTTTAATCAAGCTGTAATCGACAGCAAGAGTAATCTTCGCGGGCTCATTGCATAATGGCGTGTCGAAAAAAAAGTAAAAAAAATCACAGAAAAATGCAATCTGGAACGGGTGGAACGGATGATACTGTACAATATAATTGTAAGAAAGGACGGTAAGGCATGAGCGGAAACAATTATTATCACGGTCCAGTTTATCCAGGCATGAGACAGACCATTAAGGATCAATTTAACGTGGGAGACGTAATTGAAGTCTCTGATTTGGTCGGTGATGGTCGTGATGTCAAGGGCTTCAAAAAAGTTAAAATTCTGGAAAAATGGAAGCACTTTTTGGTAGCAGTTGCGACGGATTCTACACCGTCAGGAGTACATGTCCGCGAATGTTACGCATACACAGATCTTGCAACTGTCATGTACACGCGTCCGTGTATACAGTTTTAAGATAATATATATGTCAAAAAATTTTGTTTCACAATCTTTCTTCAAAATTTTTATATTCATGGCTCTGCAGGGGTCAAATCTTGTAGAGTCATTCGCCGGAGTTGTCACCGGCATGTTGATTTTTTCATATCAACCTCCTTTCTTTTTGAACACTTGCCGATCGGAGTAGTGCACCGGGCGGCGGGTGATTCATGTATGTAACAGCAAGGGCTTCTTATGTATAGAGAGGAGCAACAAAATGACATCGAAATACACCGAAATAGAAATTTATAAACCAATTACATATAATTCCTACACAGCAGCGAGGTACGAGGTTTCTAATCTGGGACGCGTCCGAAACAGGAGAAACGGCAGGATATTAACCAATGTTGCCAGACCAGCATACGCGAGTGTGATACTGCAGATTGGTAACGGTCAGCAAAAATCTTTTTATGTTCACGTTTTGGTTGCCAAGTCATTTCTCCCAAATCCGAAAGGGCTTCCTGAAGTCAATCACAAAAACCAGAACAAGATGGATCCGAGACTCTCCAACTTGGAATGGTGCGATAGGCGTTACAACATGACATATGGGGATGTAGTTGATCGTATCATCGCCGGTCAGATGGACCATTCGCCGGAATTTATGTGTCTGGAAAATGGGATGATTTACAGGAATCAAACACAGGCTGCAAGAGAGTTAGGCATCAGCCGGAGCAACTTAAACGAGGTCTTAGCTGGTGTACGCAAGGCTGCTAAGGGATTGACCTTCAGGTGGTTATATCAGATGGCGGCATGAAAAGAATTTTGACTGCGGAAGGAAACCACAGCGTATCCGCTACAACACGGACGCTACGAAATTTCGAAACACTACCAGATAGCAGAAAAACCAGAGAGATCCGCGAGCGCGATAATTTTCTCTGACAATATTGTATTAGGGATTTCTCTGGAACATTTAGCAAAGTTGATTGATATGGATATTCTTATTGCGACAATGTTGAAGTACATATAAAGGATTTTTTTGAAGAAAAGAACGTCTAGCTATGAGTGGCTAGACGTTTTTTTGTGAACAGAGGTGTTTACAAGGGGACAGCGTTTGTTTGTATCAATTCTGTAGTCGCAACGAACGCTCTAACCACCTAAGTGATACAAGTGAACGAAAGGGCGCTTACTTAAATATGTAGAAATAGGGCATTTGGGGATTATGTAGATAGAAAGCAAAACGATATGAAGTAGAAAATTAGTTTATTTATGTTTAACCATTTAGATAGCATGATATAATCAGGATAGCAAGAATAGTTTTTGATTAGAAAGCACAAGGATAGGGGAACGACATATGGCTCAAAGAACGGTTGCAATATGTGATGGAAAATACATAGGAATCGAATCCATATATACGGTTATTAATGGGCATCAAATAAATATACCGGATAGATTAAAAAATCTTAGAGAAAAAAGTAGAAATAATAAATTGTTTTGTCCTTGCGGGTGTGGAGCAAATCTTATATTAGTTGCAGGAGATAAAAATCTTCGTGAATAGCATTTCAGAATCAAGGATGGGACATACAATAACAATTGTAGAGTTCATTTTTTTAATCAACTATTCCCATGATATATACAATATGTAAATGTGCAATTCAAATATCAGTTTATGCTAAGTACAATAATAATAATAATTACTATTATTGACAAGAGAATAATTATCATGTATAATACAGATATACAAGAAACAAAGTGTTAGAAAAATTGCTAGGAACTTGGTAACAAAAATAAATCGACATTGAAAAGGGAAAATGACTATGATAAAATATGAATGTGAACCATGTGGATATATTTATGATCCGGCAGTAGGAGATCCAGACGCTGGTATCGATCCAGAAACTGCATTTGAGGATATTCCAGATGACTGGACATGCCCAATCTGCGGATTAGGAAAAGATGTTTTCGTTCCTGTAGAAGACTAAGCAGAAAATGCAGGTACGAAACTGCCAGACATTAAAAGAGCCTAAGAGAACATATAAAAGAAATGGAGGTCAAATTATGACTTACGATTTAAACATTACCTTTGATGACAATTTAGTAACAGGAAATAAAACAATCGATACACAGCACAAAGAATTGATTGACCGTATTCAGAACTTTGTAATTGCCTGTCAAAATGGCGACAGCAAGGTAAAGGCGATCAAACTTCTGGATTATCTTAACGAGTATACTGACTTTCATTTTAAAGAAGAAGAAGCACTTCAGGAAAAAGCCGGTTATCCAGAGCGTGAAAAACATTATGAAAAACATGAAGAGTTTAAAAAGACAATTCAGGAACTGTATGAATACCTTCAGGAGTATGAAGGACCAACAGATCGGTTCAGTGAACTTGTACAGAAAAATGTAATCGACTGGCTGTTTGGACACATTAAAACATATGACCGCTCTGTGGCAAAATTTATCTTTATGAAACAAAATCCAGACCGATGCTAAAATAAACCAGGGAACGAGTTCACTCAGAATGTAGACAACGTGATGAAGTAAACTAGGGGCTGTCACAATGCAGCCCCTTTCCTGTTATAGCGATATTCTAGGTAATATATTGCGCTGGCATGACATATTATTTTACTACTACTATATGGGAAGAGCAAGCAGCTCTTCTTTTTTTGTCCTTTTTATCCAATTTTAAGTTGTAAAGTCTCTTTTCATGCCAACAGAAATATGCTAAATTGATTTTATAGAACAAGATATAATTCCACTTATATATCGGAGGAAAATGAATGAGAGAGAAAACTATATATGAGAAGATTGCAGAAAAGTATAACACAACACCAGAAGAAGTACGCAGAGAAATGCAGATAGCCATAGATGCAGGATTTGATAATCCTGACCCGGCTGTGCAGGAAGAATGGAAGAAAATGACACTTAAAGGAGACAGGCCCATACCGGAAGAAGTAATCAATTACGCAGTAAAAAAATTAAAAGGAAATTAAAAATATGAAGAAAAAGATAATTGCAGTAATTTCAGGAACAGCAATCTTGATAATTGCTGCAGGAAGTATTTATGGGAAATTTGAATCCAGTCATAAAGAAGGCGAACCAGATGTAGTTGGAACTTTTTCTGTAAATCGGGATGAAAATATAACCGTGGTCGCAAATAGGGAAGATATTGAGGATAGAGAAGCGTTTGCAAGAAAACTTTTGCAGATGTACAAGGATGATTCTTTTCATTCGACAAAATTCTCCACAGACAGAGGATATGCGACGAGCATTGATATGAACATCTAAGTCATAACCACCACTTGAAGTGGTGGTTGTGAATTAAGATAGGAATGGTGTGGGACGCCGGCATAGATTCAGAGGAGCTGTGGGACAGCTGGTATCAAAAAGCAGCGGCTTACTATGTCAGGTACGGGCATCTGAATCCCCAGAAAGGAAAGCTGCGGACATGGATAAGAGCGCAGCGCGCGGCGGGGAAAGGAAAGCGCGGCCAGTTGACGGAAAGCCAGATTCGCAGACTGGAAGCGATAGGAATGAGCTGGGACCCGGTGGAGGAGCGGTGGCAGGCTATGTACCAGCTTGCAAAAGAGTATTATGACGTTCATCAGATGCTGAATATTCCCAGCAATTACGTGACGGATACCGGAGTCCGCCTGGGACAGTGGATAGCCCGGCAGAGAAAATGCTATAAAAATTATCTGGCAGGAAAAGCAGGCGGCGGAGTAGGAACCATTACCCGGGAACGAATAGATTTGCTTAATAAACTGGATATGATCTGGGATGGGACAGGGAACACGGCAAAGACCTCATTTCCGGAAAAAGCGTTGTTTTTTTATCTGAGAAAATATTTTCCTGATATGGAAAAGCTGTCTCACCGCCGGGAGCCGGGTGTGGAA
>ERZ857972.381-NODE-381-length-44846-cov-3.813020_pt1 | contig 44846 bp, 28 predicted proteins | sample MGYA00519757_ERZ857972 | MGnify/ENA primary metagenome ERZ857972 (study PRJEB31778, sample SAMEA3449383) | human gut metagenome | biome: human gut; feature: human-associated habitat; material: faeces | place: United Kingdom | collected 2010/2012 ...
AGGCCGAGCTGGAGCGGGTGGACAGCCTGGACGATACCGGGCGGGGGACCGGCGGCTTCGGCTCCACCGGAAAGTAAGGGCAGACGCAGCAGACCGGTGCGGGCCGCCGGGACGTGTAGGGGCGGGGCTCGTCCCCGCCCGCGGGCGGCCACAAGGGCCGCCCCTACAGGGCAGACACAGCGAACCGATGCAGGCCGCCGGGATGTGTAGGGGCGGGCGCCCACACCCGCCCGCGAAAGAGCATGGAACCGGGCGGAGCGCCGCGGCTGCCGCGCCCCTCCGGCCAATTAGGAAAGGAACAGAAGTATGGAGATCGTTCTGGCCTCCCAGTCGCCCCGGCGGCGGGAGCTTTTGGAGCGCCTGGGGGTAAAGAACTTTCGCATCGTCACCCCCGATATTGACGAGCACATGGAGCGGGAGCTGCCCCCGGAGGAGCTGGTGCGCCGCATCCTGCTGCGCGGCAAGGATTCGGGCCGTGCCGACGATGCGTCGGAGGATGTCATCCGCAACCGCATCAAGGTCTATCGCGAGCAGACCGAAGTGGTCGGTGCCTACTACGCCAGGCAGAACAAATATTTCGAGGTCGACGGCGTCGGCTCGATGGACGAGGTTTTCGACCGGATCTGTCGGGTGGTGGATGCGCACAGATGATTTTTTCGAAGGAAGAACCGTATGAAAGTCCGGAAACTTGTTTTTTCGGACTTTTTTCATTATTTTTACCACACCAACCGCCGGTGTTCCGGCCTGAAACTTTGCCTATGAAACCGATTCCGATCTGCCGCGTTCTCGCGGCATTGCTGCTGTTGCCGCTTTTTGCCTGCGGGCCGGACGGCGTCGTCCCGCGGCGTACGGTCATCGCGGGACGTGTGGTCGATCTCGCCGGGGGAGCTTCCGGGGCGGTGCTGTTCAATACCGAAGATCCCTTCGCGTTGAAAAGCCGTATGGCAGCCCGTATCTCGCCCGAAGCGAATGACTTCCATTTCGTATTCCGAACGGCCTATACGACCGGAATGACCGGCGTATACGGCGATTTCTTCGATCTGATCGTCTCCCCCGGCGACTCGGTCTATGTGACCATCGACGCGGGGCGGATGCGTGCCGGTGATCCCGATGCGATCCGTTTTTCGGGCGACCATGCACGGACCAACAATGCGCTTGCGTCGGTCGCCGGCCTGAAAAGAAGGCTGTGCGAGCAGGCTCCCGCCGTCGAGGGCGATCCGCAGGAGTATCTGGCGAGCTACCGGCGTTACCGGCAGGCCGTCGCCGATTCGCTCTCCGCGCGCCGGCTTCCGGCCGAGGTGCGCGAGGCGGTGGCCCGTGACATCGATATGGTGCAGATATGGAACCACGACCTCGATCCGGCGGCATGGCGGGCGATCTTCACCGATCCGATGTTCGACATCTTTGATCTGGAACGCAATATGGTCTCTGTCATCAACTATTCGGCCGGCATCAGCTATTATCTCGGTGCGATTTGTCCCGACGAGATCGAGGCCGTTCGGTCGGGCGCAGCGCCGGCCGAAGCGTTGGCGGCCGTTGCGGCCCGGCTCGATGCCGACCCGCAGATCGGCCGGGGACTGCGCGATTACCTGCTTTACGGCTGTATGGAAGGCATGCGTGCGAACGGTGCGGTGCCGGCCGAACGGATGGCCGGATTGTTCCTCGATCCGGCCTATGCGGCGCGGGTGCGCGAACGGGCGGCGGAACGTCCCGCTTTCAGCACTGTCCCGCTTTCCGGCGTGCTGCGGTGCGATGCGGCGGGACGGATCGATACGCTGCCCGACTGCGAGCTGCTCTCGACGTTGGCGGCCCGTCATCCGGGGAAGGCGCTCTACGTCGATTTCTGTTCGACATGGTGCGGTCCTTGCCGCAGCGAGTTGAAAACGGCGATGCCGATCCTGCGCGAACATTACGCCGGCTCGGACGAGGTCCGTTTCGTCACGCTGTGCCTCCAATCGCGTTGCAAGGCATGGATCGAATTTCTGGATGAATTCGGTCTGACGGGGCTGGGCGAGAACTATTTCCTGCCCGATGCGGCTTCTTCGCTGACGCTGGCCGAATACGACCTGTCCGGTTTTCCGACCTATATGCTCATTGCGTCCGACGGACGGCTCGCGACGTGCGATGCACCGCGTCCCTCGCAGTTCGAAGCGGCGACGGAGGCGATCGACGCCCTGCTGGCCGGAAAAGGGGTGCGCGGCGGCGAAAAGTGAAAATAATCCGTTGCGGAGTATTGATAATTCGCGGGAAATCGCTATCTTTGCCCCGCTATTTGGCAATTAATTAATTTTTAGCATTATGAACAATTACGAAACCGTTTTCATTGTCACGCCGGTTCTCTCCGAGGCTCAGGTTCAGGAGGTGGCTGACAAATTCCAAGGTGTCATCACCGAGAACGGCGGTCAGCTCGTGAATGTGGAGAAGTGGGGGCTCAAAAAGCTCGCTTACCCGATTCAGAACAAGACCACCGGTTTCTACTTCCTCGTGGAGTTCACGGGCGAGGGTTCTCTGATCAACACGTTGGAGACCCAGTATCGCCGCGACGAACGTGTGATCCGCTTTTTGACGTTCAAGCAGGACAAGTACGCTGTCGAGTATTCGGAGAAGCGTCGTGCAAAACTTTCTAACAAAACGCAGGAGGAGTAACCATGGCACAGGAGAACAAAGCACAGGCATCGGAGATCCGTTACCTCAATCCGGTATCGGTCGACGTGAAGAAGAAGAAGTACTGCCGTTTCAAGAAACTCGGCATCAAGTACGTGGATTATAAGGACGGCGAGTTCCTGAAGAAGTTCCTCAACGAGCAGGGCAAGATCCTTCCCCGCCGCCTGACGGGTACTTCGCAGAAGTTCCAGAAGAAGGTCGCACAGGCCGTTAAGCGTGCGCGTCACCTCGCCATTCTGCCGTTCGTAACCGATTGTATGAAATAATCAAGGAGGAGCAAGACATGGAAGTGATTCTTTTGAAAGATATGGAGAAGCTGGGCTACGCCAACGACATCGTGAACGTGAAGCCCGGTTACGCGAACAACTACTTGATTCCTCAGGGGTATGCCAAGGCCGCGACCGCTTCGGCGAAGAAGGTGCTGGCCGAAAACCTGAAACAGCGTGCCCACAAGGACGCCAAGATTCTGGCCGACGCACAGGCACTGGCCGAGAAGATCGCCAACCTGCCGCTCACCATTGCGATGAAGGCCGAGGAGGGCAAGATCTTCGGTTCGGTGACCGCAGCCGATCTGGCCGAGGCGCTGGCAGCCAAAGGCGTCGAGTTGGATCGCAAGACGATTACGGTCGAGGCGATCAAGAACGTCGGCGAGTACGAGGCTTCGGCCAAGTTGCACCGCGAGGTGAAGGCCACGATCAAGTTCACGGTCGTAGCAGAGGAGTAAACGTCGAGTTTTCTCTTCGTTTTCTCGCCTCGACAGAACCAACATCGGTTCTTTGCTCGGTTTAACGAAAACGTTGTAATGTATTGATAGTGGTTCCGGGATTCAGCTTCTGCTGAATCCCGGAATCTTTTTGCGGTGGGTTCGTCGGAGGTCGCAGCGGGTTGTCAGGTTTTCGTCGCAACCGTGTCGGTTTGCATTATCTCGGACGGCCTCTTGTCTGTTTTGGATATTGGGGATTCCAGAGAGATATGGTCGTGATTTCTTCAATCAGCGTCTCAGGTAGCGGCGATATGAGTTGTTGCCGGCATAGCTATCCGGCTGCATCGGAGCAGGTCGCGGCATGTCCTAACGAGGTCCAACAAAGTAGCGTGCCGTATGGCCTGATCTACATACGCTTCGGAAATCGATTTGGGTACGGTTATTCTTATACTATTAGGATTGCAGATTCCCTGCGTTAGTATGAGTTTACTGCGATGATGACCGACGGGAGTTGATCGCCAGTTAAAGATGCCCTCCCCTTATTCTCTCCTCTCCCTGAAAGTAAAAGAGGCCAATCCTACATGGATCGGCCTCCCGAAAAGGGTTAATCAATCTTATTTTTTAACGATCATGATGTCGTCGATAGCAAAACGGCTCTTGTTCGTAGAAATAACGGCCACGTTATCTCCCGGATGCAACGTGATATCGATCGAATAAGTTGTCCACTTGTAGTTGCAGAGGTAGTCGCTACTTGTCCATCCATCTGCCAAAGTGGAATCCATCGTGATACTCGTTACTTTCTCGAAGGTTTTGGTCGCTGCGCGATATACTTCGATATCGACGACTCTTCCATCGGTCATTAACGGGCAGCCTTTGAACGAGAATGTGCAAAGCGTTCCTTCTGCGCTCAATAAAGGACTGTCAAGTGCGGGAGTTGCAATATAATATCCGTCATTCGAACTTGTACCGACTTTGACATAACCTTGATGAGGCGATACCTGATCGCCGATGTACCAACCTTTCAGCGAGCCGGATTTGTCTCCTGCGATTCGATTCGCCTGGCCCTTGTATTTTGCTTGACCGTCGATGTAATTTGCGGTGGAGGCCATGCCCCATGTTGCAAGCAAGTGCGAATTTGCGAACGGATATACGACCCATGCTCCTTCCCACGGATTCGGGGTATCGGCTTGTTTGGAAACGATCGCTTTATCGGACCAGTACGGCGTGGTGCCTGCGGCCGTATTGATGAAATCGGACTGCATCGTAATATTGTCGAATCCTTGGTAAAGAATTTCATTCGCCGCAGGGGTGTGTTCGGCTTCGGTGCGGAGTGTAATCACGGGAGAGAAGTCCGATTCCCCGTTTGTGGCCTTGATCGTAACGGTACCCTTGCTTCCTTGGAAGCTGTAATTTCCGACGGTCTTCACGCGGAAATAGTAGGTCGTTGCCGGTTCCAGCTGACCGAATGAGATCGACGTAGGAGGCAGAAGGTTCGTTCCATTCTCTTTTCCATACCAAGAAGAGCTGCCGAACGAACCGTTGGTCGAGGCTTGACCGTCCACGCAATAGATCGAATAAATGGGGTTCGCCATCGATTCTTCCTTGGAAAGTTCGACCTGATAAGCGCGCGATCCGGCTCCCGCACCACCGGATACGTCATCCCAGTTTACGCTGAGGTGGGTCGGACCGACGTTGCGTGTAATTTGCTGGATATTTCCGGTCTTTGTCGGTTCGGGATCGGCTTTTACTTCGGAACCATCCGAATAGACAGACGCTACGCTTACGCTGTAAGACGTATTGTAATCAAGTCCGGTTACATGGTAGGATAACTCTTCTGTTTCCCCGACTTTTTGATCGTCGATATAAATTACATAACTTTCCGCCGTATCGTCTTCTTCCCATTTGAGGTTGAGATCGGAGAAGAACGGCACAACGGTGACATCTTCGGGGCCGTTCTTGGCATTGGGATCGATATGCATGACTCCGGTTCCGACTTTTACTTTGGCCGGAACGTTGTAAGAGCTCAGAATATATGCCCATTCGGAGTAGACCGAACGGGGATAGTTTGCGCGTACCCGTACAAAATATTTGCTTCCTTCGGTCAGTCCTGTGAATTGAGATGCATCATACGGAGAGTCTGAGGATTGAAGTGTATGGGAGACCGTATTGTCGTAAGCATCTCCGCCGACATCTTTTTTCTTTAAGATTTGAACCGTAAAAGATGTCGCCCCGCTTTTCAATGCGGCGTTAGCGTCCCAATACACTCCGATGGATGAACTCGACGAGTTCATTTCGTCGTAAGAGACTTCGGCGGGAGCCGGCATACTCGAATCGATACCGACCGTCGGATCATCGTCTTTACAGCTACTCAGAACAACAGCTAACATAGCGGGAACCGCTATAAGCATTTTATTGATTTTCATAAGTTTGTCTTGAACTGTTTGTTAGATAATAAACACAAAATAACATAAATCAAGGTCTCGCTTCTCAAGCGAACCTTAATCCACATTATTCAATTTATCTAAGAGTCGGCCGGACATCGATGTCCGCGCCTTTGTTCCAAACTTGCAATGCAAATATATATCTTTTTTTTCAAAAACAAACTTTTTTCCTGAAATTTTTAATTTCATCCGGATTTTCGGGCGAGTTTCATAAATGCGGACGGATGGAAAACCGTGTCGGGAATCGAAGTGAATCGAAAAATCTGATTGGGGAACTGAAAGAAATTGAAAGTATTTGGTTTCTAAGGCATTGGCTTTTTTGAAGGAGATGCAGGGGGGGGGTAATTTGTTATTTGTCAGCGATTTATGCTGTTTTATATTCCCCTTTTCGTCGGGCGATCGGAATTAATTTTGGTTTCGAGTAAAAAAATATCCGATTTTATTTGTTTGAATTCGAAATTTATTATATTTGCATAAAAGTTTTTTGTATAAAATATAAGTAATAACCCCTAATTCATTGACTTAACAACCTAAACGAAAATTACGACGACCCAGAAAGCCATCCAAACATTCCCTTAAACCATTATTCGATTATTTTCAGAGAATCCAAACTCGCAATCGTCCCCGTTTGAATGCCCTCAGGGCAGGCAGATGTTTTCCTATATTAATAGGTAAAGGGACGCCTGAAAATTACTAAAAATGTTGGAACTAATTAAAGAAGATTAGAATGAAACACGTACTACTTCCCCCCCCCAGTAAAAAGTTTGCTGTGCGAGGTGTGTTCACGTGTGCTCTTGCTTGTTTGATGATGCTCATATCATCGAGCGTTTTCGCACAGAGCCAAACGATTTCTGGTACCGTTACCGACGCTACGACCAACAGCCCGCTTGCAGGTGCAGCGATCATGGTCAAAGGAACGACAGTAGGTACCATTTCCGATGCGGACGGTTCGTATCGCATCAAGGCCAAACCGACCGACGTGCTGGTATGTACGTTCTTCGGTTACAAATCTCAGGAAGTTACGGTCGGCAATCGCTCGGCTGTCAATTTTGCCATTGCAGAAGATAATACGAAAATCGACGAGGTGGTTGTCGTAGGTTACGGTACGTTGAAGAAAACGCAGCTGGTAGGTGCTGTCGAGAACCTCTCCGGCGAAGCGCTCGAAGGACGTACAAATGCCAACATTACCCGTTCGTTACAGGGGCAGATCCCGGGTCTGAACATCATCCAGACCGACGGTAAGCCCAACCATCAGGGCTCGGTATACGTGCGCGGTAACGCGACGGGTTATCAGTCGCGTAAGAGCGGTACGAGCGGTGAAGGTACGAAGCACTCGATCGGTCAGGGCGGTTCGGCTCTGGTGCTGATCGACGGTGTCGAAGGCGACCTGACGACAGTCAACCCCGAAGACGTCGAGACGATTTCCGTGCTGAAGGATGCCGCTTCGGCTGCCGTATACGGCGCTCGTGGCGCATTCGGTGTGATTTTGGTAACGACCAAAGCAGCTAAAAAGGATCGGGTTACCGTAAACTATAACGGTTCGTTCTCCATTAATCGTCGTACGGTAATTTGGGAAGACCATCTGGTATCCGACGGTTTGCAGTGGGCGGAAGCTTTCGCCGAGTTTTTCCAGGGTAATGACCGTACTCCCCAGTCGTCGGGAACGTTCCCCAGTGATGTCAACAAGGAGATCGGCTTCTCGCAGGCTTATCTCGATGAGTTCCGTCGTCGCAAGACCGATCCTTCCTACGAAAAGTATGGTAATTTGTATGGAAACCTAAACGAATTGGGCTCTACTACCAATAAGACCGTTTACTACGGTAGCACGGATTGGGTGGATATGTATCTGAAGGATTATAACTTCACGCAGACGCACAATATTACCGTATCGGGTGCCGGTGAACGCTCTTCATTCGCGATTTCCGGTCGTTATTACAATCAGGACGGTATCTATAATATCGGTGAGGAGGATTTCAAGTCCTATAACTTGCGTGCCAAGGGCGATGTGAAAATTGCCAAATGGTTGACATTGGCCAACAATACGTCGATTTTCAGCCGTAAATATCACCAGCCTTTCGTCGTAAACGGATCGATGCCTATCTGGCGTCAGATCGAACACCGAGCTCAGCCGCTCTATCCGGTGTATAACGAGGACGGTACGCCGACTTACGCTGCTGCCGCAATGGTTTATGAAGGATGGATGCGAGATGAAGCCTACCAGGAGGATAATAAACTCGATGCGATCACGACGACGACTTTGACTGCTGAGCCGATCAAGGACGTATTGAAGGTTTCGGCAGACTTTACCTACAAGGCTATCCGTTCGAAAAAGGATCGTCTTTCGCCTACCCAGACGGGTTATACGACGGCAGGAGAGCCGCATGAATACAATCCGAACTCTTATAAGTCGCATTGGACATACGATACCGATTATGTCGCATCGAACATTGTTGCGACGTGGACTCCAAAATTGGGCGAGAATCACAATCTGAACGTTGTGGGCGGTTGGAATATCGAGAAGACGAAGTATCGTAACACCTATTTGCAGCGTAGAGGTATCCTCTATCCGTCGCTTCCTTCGTTCGAACTGATGGATTCGTCTGAATATAATGTTTCCGACGGTGGCTACGATAAATCTATGGTCGGCATCTTCGGCCGTATTAACTACACCTTGCTCAATCGTTACATCTTCGAGTTTGCCGCTCGTTACGACGGGTCGTCGCTCTTCCCGACCAATCAGCAGTGGGGTTTCTTCCCTTCGGGCTCGATCGGCTGGCGTATTTCGGAGGAGCCGTGGATGAAATGGTCGCGCAACTGGTTGGATAACTTCAAGATCCGCGCCAATGTGGGTTCGTTGGGCAATGCTTCGATCGATCCGTATCAGTTCTTGTCCCTGATGCGTACGAGCAATAGCGCTAGCAAATCGATCGAGAAGTCGTCTATCTTGATTAACGGCGAGCAGGTTCCTTACACTTCCTGGCCTACGATGGTTCCGGCGTCGTTGACATGGGAGACTGTTACGACGTATGATATCGGTGTCGATTTCGACTTGTTGCGTAATCGTTTGTCCGGTTCATTCGATTACTATTGGCGTTATACCAACGATATGTTGATCAATGGTCCCGATTATCCGCAGGTGCTTGGTGAGACTTCGCCCAAGGGCAATTTCGGTGCATTGAAGACCAAAGGCTGGGAGGCATCGCTTTCGTGGCGCGACAGCTTTAAGGTCGGCGGGAAACCGTTCAATTACAATGTGAAGGTCAGCGTCTGGGACAGTCGCACTTGGGTGAAGGATTACTACAACTCCGATGGTGCGATCTACTCTTACTATAAAGGCCAGGAATTGGGCGATATCTGGGGCTTCCGCACCGACGGTTATTTCTTGACCAATGAGGAGGCAAATAACTGGGCCGTAGATGCGTTCCATAAAAATGGCAACAATTTCCGTGCTTATGCCGGTGACTTGAAATTCCTCGATCTCGACGGTAACGGAAAGATCGAAAACGGAGGTGAGCGTCCTACGCTCGACAACCATGGCGATTTGGACATTATCGGCAATACGACGCCGCGCTATCAGTATGGTATCAATCTGGGCGCGAACTGGAACGGTATCGGTTTGAGTGTCTTCGTTCAGGGTGTCGGCAAGCGCGACTGGTATCCGATGGTCGAGTCCGGTTTCTTCTGGGGTATGTACAACCGTCCTTACGGTTATTTGCCGAAGGTTCATACGACCGATGCAGTCATTATGGATTACAGTACCGAAAACTGGCGAGTAACCAATCCGGGGGCATATTATACCCGTCGTGTAACCTATGCGGCCAATCGTAACGTCGGACCTCTGACTTATGAAAACGATTATTATCTGCAGGATGCATCGTATTGGCGTATCAAGAACATTACGATCGATTACACCTTCCCGCAGGAGCTGACGCGCAAGATCCGGATCGAGAAGTTGAAGATTTATGTATCGGGCGATAACATTTTCACCCATTCGCCGCTCTTCAAGCATACCGATATGTTCGATCCGGAAACGATCGGTTTCGGTGATAGCGATTACAATGATACTACCGGCGGTTTGAGCGGTGTAGGTCAGGGTTACAGCTATCCGATGCTGAAGACGTGGACGATCGGTTTGAATGTCACTTTCTAATGAATGTTAAATTATGAAAAATATTATTAGATTATTTGCAATAGGGGCCGTTGCCTTCACCGGAGTTTCGTGTGAAGACTTTTTGTCGGCGGATCCGGTGAATAGAGTTTCGGCCGAAGCCTTTTTTGTTTCGGAATCCGATTTACAGTTATATTGTAACGGTCTCCTCGAATCGTATTGCCCGTCGGCGAATACGATTGGTATGGGAGATAGTTATACAGACTTGACCGCCAGCAAATCGGGTACGGATTATTACAAACCGGGGGCAGCATGGGATGCAGGTAAGCAGACCGGTTGGGATGTCGGTGATTGGAGAAGTATCCGTCGTGCCAATATTATGCTGCGGGACATGGTTCGAGCCAAAGAGAATGTTTCAGAGGCCGTTTATAATCATTATGAAGGCGTAGCGCGTTTTTGGCGGGCTTATTTCTATTATAGCAAAGTGAAGACGTTCGGCAATGTGCCGTGGATCGATCATGTACTCGATGTCGACGATGCGTTGCTCTATGCCGGCCGCGACGATCGCGAATATGTGATGAGCAAAGTGTTGGAGGATCTGAATTTCGCTTGCACGTATTGTTCTACCGATACGAAGACTTACAAGAACGTGATTAATCGTTGGGTAGCTTTGGCTTTCAAATCGCGAGTTTGTCTTTTCGAAGGTACTTATCGTAAATATCACAAGGTCAATCCGTCGACGAATCAGCCTTGGAACAATAAGTATGAGAGTGCCGATGATTTCTTGCAGGAAGCTGTCGATGCCGCCAATACGATTATGACGGAGGCGGGGTTGAAGTTGCACAATGACTATCATGCCTTGTTTACGACGTCGGCTTTGGGCGATATCAATGAAGTGATTTGGTATCGCGAGTACAAGACGAGTGACGGTCTGAATGTATGGAACGATCTGACGTTGAATTACAATACTTCTACTGCAAGTCAGAAGGTTTCGCCGACGAAGGCCTTGATGAACATGTATCTCACGACCGACGGTACCCCGATCGAGTCGGATCAGGTTCCGATGAGCAAAGAGTTTGAAGGCCGCGATCCTCGTCTGAGCCAGACGGTTCATGCTCCGGGACACGAGTGGACGTACGGCGGTGTAACCGGGCCTAAGCCTTTGAACTTCACGCACGTCGTTACCGGCTATATGTTTATGAAATGGAGTCAGGAGTTCGAGAACAACTACACGACTGGGCGTGGCGATAATTCCGTACCTATTTTCCGCCTTGGAGAAGTTTTGCTCAACTATGCGGAGGCGAAAGCCGAGCTCAATAACGGTTCGTTATCTCAGGAGGACTGGAATTTGACGGTAGGCGCGTTGCGCGATCGTGCTGGGGTTAAGAATATCTGGCCGGAAGATACAGCGAACTATAAGCCCGATCAGTGGTTGATCGATTATTATGCTCAGGCAGAGGGCGCCGCTATTACGAATCTGTCGAATACGATTCTCGAAATCCGTCGTGAACGTGTTACGGAGCTGATTCTCGAGAACCTCCGTGTCGATGATCTTTATCGCTGGCATTGTGCGAATCTGATCGCTCTTCGCGATACCGAGAAGGGTTGGAAGGGTGTATACTTATCGGCTGATGAAGTTAAGAACGGTATGGAATTCAACGGATACACGTATACCTTTACTGCGGCGGATACCAATCCTAACAACTATTGCATTGGTACCAGCATGAGTGATAATAACTGGACGCTGACCGACGGCGATCACGGTTATCTGGTATACCACGAAGATTTACGTTTCGACGAGCGAATGTACGTGCGTCCGATTCCTTCTGCGGCATTGTCATTGAATACCAATTTAGGCCAGAACTACGGTTGGGAACAGTGATCTTTGCAGGAGAATAGAGTTTGATTAAAAAGATAAGTGGTCTTTGTTTTACTCAAAGATCGCTTATCTTTCTAAATAGTACGCGATTTTATTTACTGTGAATCCAAATAAGAAAGGATTATATATGTTAAGAAAGTTTTATTATCTGTTTTTGACGGTGGCTTTGCTGGGCGGAGCCGCTTGTTCGAGTTCCGATTCTGATGACTCGGATCCTACGCCTCCCGAGGGTGAGACGGTCCTTGTCGGTCAGATCTCGGATGCTACGACGGGGAAAGGTATTGCCGGCGTTCCCGTGACGGACGGCTATACGTTTACTACTACGGATGCCGACGGTAACTACCGCCTCGTAGCGAACCGTTATTGCCGCAATGTCTATTACGTTACTCCGGCGAACTATAAGGTGGCTCTCGATCCTTCCTCCAAGTTGCCGCTGTTCTATTCGACCTCTACGATTCAGCGCTACAAGGAGAATCGCAACGATTTTAAACTGGAACCGCTTCCCGCTGTCGAGGAGAATTTTACGCTCGTCGCTATCGGGGATCCGCAGTGTAAGACGGATGATGATGTGACTCGTTGGGAAACGGAGACGATTCCCGATATCAAATCCACACTCAAAAGTGCACAGGAGGAAGGTCGGTGGACGAATGCCTATGCCGTTACATTGGGCGATATTACGTTCGACAATACGGTGCAGTGGGATCCGATGAAAAAATCGATGTCGAACATGCAGATCGGGACGGATTATCTGCCGATCTTCAACTGCATGGGCAATCACGACCACGATGCCTCTCAATCGACTCCATACGCTGCTCAATTGAACTATGTCCAGCGTTTCGGCCCGGCCGACTATTCATTTAATAGAGGTAAGGCACATATCGTTGTGATGGATAATGTCGTTTGCACGAGATCTACGGGTTCGACGTGGAATTATGAAGCCGGACTTCTGGATCAGCAGTATAATTGGCTGAAAGCCGATCTGGACCTGGTCGAGAACAAGGCGGACAAGATTATTTTCTTTTGTGCCCATATTCCTTTCCGTAACGGGGGAAAGAACACGGGATCGAATGTGAATGAAGACAAGCATTATGCGGATGTCCTCAATTTGTTGACGCAATTCAAGGAGGCGCATATCATGATCGGACATACGCATTATCCGCAGAATTATATTCATACCAAGTATGTGTGCCAGGGTGGTAAGCCTGTGTATGAGCATGTTCATGGCGGTGCCTGCGGTGCTTGGTGGTCGAGCAACCTGAATGTCGACGGGGCTCCCAACGGTTACAGTATCTACGAAATCAAAGGCAATGTCGTCGATAACTGGGTAGCGAAATCTACCGGACGGCCCGAGACGTACCAGATGCGTGTATACGATGGCAATGCCACCTATACGGGATCGAAGGAATACTCCTACACTTGGACGGGTGGCGGTACTGGCGCCGGTATCAAGACGAACGGCAATGCGGCATTGAAGGATTGTTTCGTCGTTTCGATTTGGAATGACGATCCCCAGAATTGGAAGGTGGAACTCGTTCAGAACGGCGTTGTTACGCCGATGTCGCGTATAAGTTCGAATATTGCTGATATGTGTGCCGTATCGTTCTTCTTCAACGAATGCGGCAAGACGACGACGACCTGGAACAAGGCATTGCAGCATTATTGGTACGTCAAAGCTCCCGGAGGAAATCCCTCGACTGAAAAGGATTGGGTCGTACGTGCTACGCAGACGATTCCTGCAAGCGGGAAGACCAATGTCTATGAAGCAGCTGCTTTCCAGACCGATTTTTCGGGTTTCGCAGCTAATTGATCCATAGAGGTTGTATTTAAAGCGGTGTGCCTCCCAGGCACACCGCTTTTTTGTTGGTATGCAGGGGTATCCGTAATATATTTCGTCCGGATATCGCTGCACCACGGGATGTAAATATTGGGATGCTCTGAGTACGAATGTTCTTGGATAAGAATCATCCCGCTTCTGGCGATCGGAAGCGGGATGATTCGGCGGATTGTCGAGGATTGCTTTTCGAAGGCGGTCCGTTGCCCGGTTGTGTTCTCCTATTTCACCTTGCTGCTGCCGACCATGCGGTATTTTTCGCAAAGCAGCTCCACGACCGGCGCCACGGCTTTTGGGAAAACCTTTCGCAGGTCGATCTCCTCGCTTTCGAGCAGTACGCCTTTGAGCGCGCGCATGAAGTTGTCCTTGATCTCGGTGGCGAGGTTGACCTTGACGATGCCGTTGGCGATCGCTTCGCGCACCATGTCGTGGGGGATGCCCGAACTGCCGTGCAGCACCAGCGCCGCGTCGGTCGCCGCATGGATCTGAGCCAGCCGTTCGATGTCGAGCCGCGGAGCCTGCTTGTAGAAGCCGTGGGCCGAACCGATCGCCACGGCCAGCGCATCGACGCCGGTCGCTTCGACGAACCGTGCGGCCTCTTCGGGCGTGGTGAAGCCTCCGCCCTGCGCCTGTCCCAGTTTGGCGACGTAGCCCAGCTCCGCTTCGACGTTCACACCGTAGGGGCGTGCCAGTTCGACGACCCGTCGGGTCGTCGAGACGTTCTCGTCGAACGGACGTTCGCTGGCATCGATCATCACCGAGTCGAATCCTGCATCGAGACACCGCTCGACCAGTTCGACCGATCCGCCGTGGTCGAGATGAATCCACCCTTCGACGCCGTAGTCGGCGATCGCCCTGCGGCCCATTCCGACGGCCTGTTCGAGCCCCATATAGTCGATCGAGCTGCGCGTGAGCTGCAACAGCACGGGAGCCTGCATTCGCTGCGCAGCCTGCATGACGGCCGTGAGGGTCTCGAAGTTATAGAAATTGGTCGCCAGCACGGCCGTCCGGTCGCGCTGGCATTTTTTCAACAGTTCTTTTACGTTCATTACAGCAGGTTGTTAAGGTCGACCAGATTGAATGCGTAGAAATACTTGTCCATATCGTGTTCGATGCGGCCGAGTACCACCTCTTCGGGGTCCATTCCCACACGGCGCAGGTTGTCGTAGAGCCGTTGGCGCGCTACGAGCGCTTCGGGTTCCTGCCAGATGTAGCGGCAGCCGGTCTTGACGAGCCACGTGCGGCGCTCGGCGCTCAGTGCGCCGAATGCCGATCCTTCCTCGGCGGGCAGCAGCCACTTCTTCCAGCGGCCCGACGCTTCGACCAGTCGTTCGAGTGTCTCGGTGATGCGCGAACGCATGGCGATACGTCCTTCGGCCAGGAGCTTCTGTTCGGTACGTTCCAGTTCGGCCAATCCGTCGTATTCGCTCATCGTGAACTCCGGGCCGACGTTGGCGGCGCCCATGCCGCACAGCGGGTAGTCCTGCGGATTGCTTACGCCGTCGGTGTAGTGTCCCTTGATGTAGCTGCCCAGCGGACGGACTTTCGCCGTGAGGCTGCGGGCTACCTCCGTGTCGAAGAGGGTCGTGTGGAGGTCGGTTCCCACCTTGCCCACGATGAAACAGGGCCATACGTCGGAGAGCCCTTCGCGCGCCAGTCCTGCTTTGAGTTCGGCGATGAAGGTGTCGAACGTCCGTTCGTCGGCCAGACCGCCGTGCACCTCCTCGGTTCCCACCTCGTAGGAGATTTCGGGCAGTCCCTTCGCACGGCGGAAGGTTTCGCAGTGCCGGATCAGCTCCACCGTGCGGGCGGCCACGAGACGGATGTCGATCGTCTGGCCGGCCGGTACGTTGATGTCCACCGTCGGATCGACGTGGATCAGATCGTACCCCGCCAGCAGCGCCGCTTCGAACGAGCGCTTCACCCCGTCCATCGCGGCCTCGGTCGACCACTTCTCGGTGCGCTGCTTGTCTTTGAGCCACGGACCGCCGTGGTCGATGGCCACGATATAGATTCCGTCGAAGTTGACGGCGGCGGCCTCCATGCGCACGAGCTTCACGAACTCGTCGGGCCGCATCCCCGTGTACCCGCCGTCGCAGTCGATCTGATTGAGTGTCGCGGCGAAATAGATCGGCGCGTTGTTGCGCTTGGCGGCACGGAAGGCGGCCTTGATGACCGCCGTCGAATTGGGACAGGCGGCGAAGAGGGTGCGACGGATGCCGGTTTCGCGTTCCAGCTCCGCGATGCGTTGCAACAGTTTTTCGGTTTTTGCCATAATCGTTGGGTGTTGATGGTGCCGGGTTTCGTCAGACGGGGGCGGCCGGAGACCGCTTCCTGCGGAAGTGTTGTCCGCCTCCTGCGGTCGGAAAGGGGGCTGCGACCTCCCTGCCGGTGATACTATCGGTTGATGAACATTACTTTGTTGAAGAACTCCTTGCGCTCACGCATGACGCCGAACGCCTTGTCGGCCTCCGAGAGCGGGAAGCGGTGCGAGATGAGCGGACGCACGTCGATGCGGTGCGACGCGATGGCCGCGAGCGCCGTGCGCCATTCGTTGCGGACGTCGTTGTAGCTGCTGTTCCACGTCCCTTTCAGCGTGAGCTGCTTGCGCAGAATCTCCCAGTAGCCTTTCTGGGTGAGGGTCATGTCGCCGGCGGGATTGCCCATCGAGACGACCGTACCGAAACTTTTGACCGCTTTGAGGGCCTGCTCCCACGTTTGCGCCACGCCGGCTCCTTCGATGCAGGCGTCGGCGCCCCGGCCGCCGGTCTGCGTGCGGATATACTCCACCGGATCGGTCTCGCGCGAGTTCACGGCGTCGAATCCCTGTTTGCGCGCGAATTCGACTTTGGTCGGATCGATGTCGCACAGGATGACGCGGAACGCGCCGGCGGTTCGGGCCCACAGGCCCAGCATGATGCCGATCGGGCCTGCACCGAACACGGCGACGGTGTCGCCGATGCCGACCGACGCCTGACCGATGGCGTGAAGCGCTACGGCGGCCGGTTCGCACATCGCGGCCTCCTCGTAGGAGAGCGAGTCGTCGAAGAAGACCAGGTTCCACTCCTTCACGGCGATGTATTCGGCGAAAGCGCCGTCGCGCCGCGAGCCGTAGTAGTCGTAATCGCTGCACTGTGCGTATTCTCCCACCTGGCAGGCTTCGCATTTGCGGCACGGCAGCAGCGGGAAGACTGCGGCACGACGGCCGACGAGCGACGGGTCGTCGGCTTCGACGATCTCCCCGGCGAATTCGTGACCGGGAATCGTCGGGAAATGGTAGGTTCCTTTGGTAAAGACGCGCGGCAGATCGCTTCCGCAGATTCCGCAGGCGTGCACTTTGAGCAACACCTCTCCCGCCTGACGCACGGGCATGGGCACATCCTCGTAACGCAGGTCGCCGACCGCATGGAGGTTGAGCGCTTTCATCGTATTTTTCATCTATTTATATATTTAGGTATAACGTCTTTTGTGCCGGCAGGCCGGAATCCGCTTCGGCATCCGCCGTCGCGTCTGCTGGTTGTCGTTTCCGGCCTTCAACGGTCTTGCGTGTCCGCAAGGCGGTTATCGGAGTTTCCCGACTGCGTTTGCCGTACGCTTCCGATCGAATTCGATTTCGTTTTAATTCTATTTTCTTTCGAATGCTTTTACAAAAATAGAATTTAACTTTTAAAGTTGCAACTATTTTGCGGAAAAAATGCGTTGCGGTCATCGTCCGTCCGGAACCGTTCCGCGACCGGAGACACGGGACGCATCCGCTTTAATACGCCGGCGTTCGGCGGTCTCGGCGTGGTTGGGCGTTGCGTCCGGCGTCTCGTTTCGGCAGGGACTTCGGCACGCATCTCTTTGGGGTGTGACGGCTCGGAGGAAGGGCTTCCGCGTCCGCTTGGGTATGGACAGAGAGATCGCAGTGCGGACAGGCGGCGGCGTGTGGAAGAGAACGGAACTGCGGAGAGCATCTGACGGCGGGGCGGATTCCGCCGCGATTTCTCCCGTCCCGCCATGTACTTCCGGTACGGGCCGACCGGATGTGGATTTGCAGAATCGGAACCGATTCGAAATTTAGTAGTGTATGTTTACGATTTATTTCGATTTTCGAAAGAGGTGTGCGGGTATTATCGTTTCCGATAAATCCGCCGAAAGATGAACGCAGCCGGCCTTTCCGGAGGATGGACAGGGCTTTCCGGAAATAAATGTCGGAAAAATAACGCTAAAAGCTTGCTATTCCACGCGGTTTTTGTAACTTTGTGTCTTGGAATAGTAACTTACTAACTCTTAAATCGAATGAACAATACGCAATGTATTCTCGATGCTTTAAAAATCGCAACCGATACGAAAGCATTCGAACTCGGCGAGGGTGTTCTTCACCGTGCTCCGGCTCTTTTTAAGGAGTATTTTCCGAATCGGAAGGCCGTCATCGTCGCCGATAACAATACATGGAAAGCCGCCGGCGAAGCCGTCGACGCATCCATGCGCGAGGCGGGAATTCCCTGCGAGCGTTTCCTTATTGAAGAGGAGGAGTTTCATGCCGACTGGCCCTATGTGGAGCGGATCGACGAGATGCTCGACCGCACGGGGGCCGTCGCCGTCGCCGTCGGGTCGGGCGTCATCAACGACTTGTGCAAACTCGCGTCGTTCCACCACGGTCAGTCCTATCTTTGCGTGGCTACGGCCGCTTCGGTCGACGGTTATTCGTCGTCGGGCGCAGTGGTGTCGCGCGACGGCGCCAAACTCAATATCGAAACCCATGCGCCGCTGGTGATTCTGGCCGACGTGGGCGTGCTGGCCGCCGCGCCGAAAGAGATGACAGCGGCAGGTTATGCCGATCTGGCGGCCAAGATACCCGCCGGCGCCGAGTGGATGATCGCCGACCTGTTCGGTACGGAGCCGATCATTCCCGCTGCGTGGAACGTCTTCATGAACGATCTGGATGCGATGCTCGCCGATCCCGAAGGGGTGGCGGCCGGCAAACCCGAAGCGATCGCTTCGCTCTTCGCCGGTCTGACGCTGAGCGGCATCGCGATGCAGGTGGCCAAATCGAGCCGTCCGGCGTCGTGCACCGAACACCTGTTCAGCCACGTGCTCGACATGACGCACCATCGCTACAACGGCAAGTTCCAGTCGCACGGTTTCCAGGTGGCGATCGGTACGCTCACGATGTGCGCCTTCTTCGACGAGTTCTTCAAGATGGATCTCTCGACGCTCGACGTCGACGCCTGCGTGGCCGCATGGCCCTCGCTCGAAGCGGAGCAGCGGCGTGCGCTCGATCTGTTCCGCGATTTCCCCGTGCCGGAGCTGGGGTATACCGAGATCACGAAGAAGTGGAACGATGCCGAGACGGTTCGCGTACAACTCACGCGAGTCAAGGAGAACTGGCCCGCCTTCAAGGCACGGTTGCAGGCGCAGTGCTATCCGTTCGAGAAGATGCGTGCGCTGTTCGCCGCCGCGGGCGCGCCGACCGATCCTTCGCAGATCGGTGTTTCGCGCGAGCAGTTGCGCAGCATGGTCGATTTCACGCAGTTGTTGCGCTGGCGCATCAATCTGCTCGATCTGGCCAAACGCGCACGGATTTACGATGAATTGGTCGCCCGCGTCTTCGGCAAGGGCGGAGCTTGGGAAATCGCATAATCGACAAGCCTTATGACTGCGGAACAGACCAAACGATTCAAATACTGGCAGTGGCGGACGATCATCGGAACGATGATCGGTTACGCCATTTTTTATTTCGTTCGCAAGAACTTCTCTTTCGCCATTCCCGGTCTTACGGCCGAGTACGGCATCTCGAAAACGACCTTCGGCGTCATCATGACCCTCGTCGGGCTGATCTACGGCGTGTCGAAATTCGTCAACGGCGTACTGGCGGACCGCACCAACGGCCGCTGGCACATGGTGACGGGCCTGTCGGTGTGTTCGGTCATCAACTTCATTTTCGGCTGCGGTGCGATCATCTGCGCATGGATTACGGGGCAGACCTACGGGACGACGTTCATCCATACGCTGGTCGTCCTGTTCGGCGTGCTGCTGATTCTGAACAACATGTTCCAGGGGTGCGGCTTCCCGCCGTGCAACCGCCTGATCACGCATTGGGTTCCGCCCAAGGAGCTGGCGACCAAGATGTCGATCTGGAACGCTTCGCACTCGATCGGCGCCTTCATCATCGCGATCTTGTGCGGGTATCTGATGGGCCACACGGGTACGGATATGACGGGCGATCCGGAGATGCGGCAGCGCGTCGTGGAGAATACGGCGAGCATCACCGAAAAGATGGACGCCGCTTCGGCCGAAGCCTATGTCACCAATGCGTTGCAGCATGTTGGCGCCTGGCAGTGGACGTTTTGGGTTCCGGCTGCCATCGCGGTGCTGGGCGTGATCTTCATCATCGTTACGTTGCGCGATACGCCCAAGTCGGTCGGCCTGCCCGAATTGGAGGGCACCAAGACGCAGCTCGACGAACACGATTCGTCGGAGGAGTTCAAGGCGTTCCTGCGCAAGAAGGTCTTCCTCAATCCCATGATCTGGGGGTTGGCCGTGGCCGACTTCTTCGTCTATATCGTGCGTTTCGCCGTGCTCGACTGGGGCCCGACCTTCTTGCAGGAGTCGCGCGGTCTCTCGTCGAGCATGGCCGGCTGGACGGTCGCCATCTTCGAAGTGTGCGGTATCACGGGCATGCTGCTCGCGGGTTGGATCTCCGACAAATTCTTCGGGGGCCGCGCGCAGCGCACCTGCGTCTTCTGCATGGCGGGCGTGATCCTCTTCATCTCGCTCTTCTTCGCCCTGCCGGAGTCGACCGATCCTGTCGTGCTGCTGATGATGCTCGCCGTGGCGGGATTCTTCATCTACGGCCCGCAGGCGCTCATCGGTGTTATCGCGTCGAACCACGCCACGAAGAAGGCCGCTTCGACGGCCAACGGCGTGGTGGGTATGGTGAGCTACGTCAGTGTCGTCGTTTCGGGCTGGGGCTTCGGCTTCATCTCCGACCACTTCGGCTGGCGCTGGGTCTTCATCACGATGATCGCCATGGCCGTGCTCGGATTCCTGGTGCTGCTGTCGATGTGGAACACCAAGAGCGACGGATATGAACACGACGCCGCCGAAACCAACTAAAACCTTATAAGCCTATGAAAAACTTCTTTTTGAAACTGGGTGTCTGCGCATTGGCGCTCACCGGTGCCGCCGAGGCGTTGGCGCAGGAGCAGGTCATCCAGCTCTTCGCCCATCGGGGCAGCCGTTTCGAGTACGATGAAAACACGCTGCCGGCCTTCAAGGCCTCCTACGATGCAGGTCTGCGCGGTTTCGAGACCGACATCCGCATGACCCGCGACGGCGAGCTGGTGATCTCGCACGACGAGACGCTGGCACGTCTGACGCCCTGCAAGCGCGTGGTGGAGACGATGACGGCCGACGAGATCCGCAAGGTCAAGACCAACCAGGGCAACGACCTGATCTTCCTGCCCGAGCTGGTGGACTTCTTCGCCGACAAGGACAACGTATACATCGAGTTCGAAATGAAGACGAAGCCGGTCGAGAGTTATCCCGAAGAGCGGCTGCGCGAGTACTGCGAGAAGGTGTACAACACGGTGATGGCCAAGAAACCCGCCAACTCGCTCTATCTGTTCACGTCGAGTGACAAACGTGCGCTGAAAATGATGCGTTCGCTCCACCCCGACGTCGATCTGCTGCTGATTATTTCGAAGCCGGTCTGCGAGGAGACGATCCTCGAAGCGATCGACATGGGCATCAAACGGTTGGGCTGCCGCATCGAGGGCACGTCGAAGGCGATGGTCGATCTGGCGCACAAGGCCGGACTCTATGTCTCGCTGTGGCCCGGTCAGTCGCCCGAAGAGTTCATGCGGGGTGCCTATCTGGGTGCCGATGCGCTCAACAGCGACCGTGCGGTCGAGGTCAAGAACTGGCTCGACAAGAACGCGCCGTGGATCAAGTATAAATAGCGTCCGTTCCGTCGCAGGCCCGTTCGGCGTGCGACGTGTATAACGGGGACGTTCGGACGAGTCCGATCCTTGCATTACCCCGCCGGAAATGTTTCCGGCGGGGGTATTCCGTTTGCGGGTCTCCCGACCCGTTTGCAGGTGCCTGTGCGGCGGCGTTTTCGGCTTCGGGGGAATGAGTTTCCGTGCCGCAGCACGGGAGGCACGGCGGCCGGAACGGCCCGCACCGGCGCCGGCCGGTGTGGCGGGGCTGCGGGCCGGTTATTTGCTTCTGATACGTTTGCGCCGTTTCTTCTCCACCTCCCGGTCGTGCTGCTCCTCCATCTGTTTGCGATAGATTTCGATCTTCTCATTGAGATGTGAAACGTCTTCTTTCAGCATTTTGCGGAACGTGTTTAGACTGACGGGAGCCTCTTCGATCACGAATTTGGTATGGATTTTCCATAGCGGGAGCTTCCCTTTGCGGATGTAGGGTTCGGCGAGGCGTTGGACGTATTGCGCCTGTTTGAGATAGCTGAGTCGTTCTTTGGTCACTTTCATACGATGATTCGTTAGCGGGTTAATCAATATAAAGTTCCGAAAACCGGCCGGCCGAAACAAGCAAAGCAACGTTTGTTGGTGGATGAAATATAATATTGTATAAGTAAATAATAAATTGTACGATCTTGTTTGCAGGAAGTTGCCGTTTCGGATCGCCGCACGGATTGTCCGAAAAGGCGCTCCGTGGCGGGATCGGCGCTGCGGACAATGCGCGGGCATAACCGCAGCCGACGGGAGCGGCCCGCCGACAGTGACGCCGCCGACGCTCCCGTGAAGGACGGAATCCGGAAGGATACTACTTATTATTTATATAGTCCGGCGGATCGGAGGCTTTTCCGGCCCTCGAAGTACAGGATAAGTTTGGGATTCGTCCCTTCCGGACGAAGCGGAAGGGACGGAACGACGCAATGGAGACGGGGCGGCGGGCGGCGTTTATTCGATCAGTGCCCGAAGCGGTACGTCGAGTGCGTTGCAGATGATGCAAAGTGTTTTGACCGTGGGATTTGAACGGCCCGTTTCGATACGGCTCAGGTTCGAACGTTCGATGTCGCAGCGGTAGGCCAATTCCTGTACCGTGAGCTTTCGAGCCTTTCTTAGTGTTCTGATTTTTAGAGCGATAAGTTTTATCTGTTCTGTATAGTCGATTGGCATCCCGAAAAATTTTACGAAAAGTTTTGTATTGCAAAGATTTTCATATATCTTTGCATCATGCGTATCATATATGATACCAATAGTCCGGCGGCGGGAGGCATGAAATCCTGCCGATAAGGGATGACAACTAGATAAGAATCAGTAAATAAATACCGAAAAGACACGAAGTTCAAACCATTTCAAAACATCTTTAATTTCTTCATTATGAAAAGACAATTCTTAGGTAGACTCCTATCGCTGTTCCTTGTCGGAACGGTGGTAGCCGGAGTCGGTTGCAAGGACTACGATGACGACATCACGAGTCTGAACAACCGGATCGACGAGCTGACGACGGGGCAGATCGCTTCCGTGGAGAAGCAGATGCAGTCTCTGCAAAATGCGGTCGACCGGTTGGACGGGGTTGATTCGGGCTTGAAGGACGAAATCGAGGCGTTGCAGGGCAAAGCCGAGACGCAGGCCGGAGAGATCGGAAAGTTGCAGGAGGAGTTGGGAAAGGCGGCCTCCGCATCGGAAGTCGAAGCGCTGAAAAAACAGATCGAGACGCTCGAAAGCGATAAGAGCAAGCTGGAGAAGCGGATCGAGGCGCTCGAAAGCGCCCGCACGAGTTTGCAGGATGAAATCGACGCCGTGAAGGGTTCGCTGGCGAACTACCTGACCAAGAGCGACGCCGAGGCGACCTACGCCACCAAGACGACGGTCGAGAGTCTGTCGCAGCTGCTCAACCAGATCAAGGCCAACTACGTTTCGGCCGAAGGGCTGGCTTCGACGCTCGAAGGTTACGTGACCGACGCCGAACTGGCCGATTATCCGAAGCTGGCCGCCGTACAGGAGTTGATCCGCCAGAGCGAGACGGCGATGAAGAACTCGCTGGGCGAAGCGATGGAGCCGATCCTGGCGAAATATAACTTCGTCCAAAAGGATGTGCTCGATCTCGAAATCCAGGATTTGCAGGAGCAGATCGATGCCCTCAACGGCAAGCCCGACGCCGACGGTTCGCTGGCCAACATCAAGAGCCGGCTCGAAGCGCTCGAAAATGCCGAGATCAAATACGACGAGTCGAACGCCGCCTTCACGAAGGGCGTGGAGGACTGCATCGGCAAGGCGCTCGCCAACGACGGCGCGATCGATCAGGCCATTGCCAATGCGATTAAGGATGTCGCCGGTGAGTACGAGGGGACGATGCAGGATCTGAAAAACCTCATCGACGGCCTGCGCATGGACGTGGATCAGCTCCTGAGCCGTATCCAGAGCCTCGTCTATGTTCCGGCTTACGACGATCACAAGGCGTCGGTCAACGCGCTCTACTATGCCCCCGAGGGCGAGGAGCCCGTTCTGCTGGCGAACGGTACGGTGGAGATGACCTTCCGCGTTACGCCCGTCGAGGCTGCCGGACAGCTCGTGGCCGCCTATGCCGCCGAACCCGAGATGTTCTCGCTGGAAATGGAACAGGTGAAGACGCGCGCTACGGTGCCTGCGCTGAATATTCAGAAGGTCGAGGCCGACGAGACGGGCAACGGCCGCTTCATCGTGACGGCGCTTCCCGCCGATTTCACCCCCGACTTCTTCACGGGTAAGGTTTCGTACAGCATTGCGCTGCGCGTACAGAAAGCCTACGACGCGGAGGCCGGGAACGACTATTCGGCCAATGTGGTTTCGGATTACGTGAACCTCGTGCCGGCGCGCGCCGACGTGAAGGCCGTCGTGCTGGCTCCCGCCAAGGAGGACGGTTCGATCGACGCCGACCGGATCGTCGCTGCGGACGGCGAAGTGGCCTACGAGATTCCCTACGACGATACCGACATGGTCGTCGAACTGATGAAGGGCTACAAACTCTGGGCTACCGACGGCGAAGCCTACTACGATCTGGCTCAGCTCGCCGACATGGGCTATTCGCTCGAAGCGCCCGTCGTGGCCTGCACGAGCAAGGCATTCAAGGCCGACGGCACGGAGTTGGAGTCGGTTGACAAGGGCAACTTCGAGGTTGCGAACGGCGGGGAGGAAGTCTGCGACGAGACGGTCAAGCTGATCGCCGCCGACAAGTCGACGCGCAACAACTACCTGCTCACCGAGCACGCCTATACGGTCGCTGCCGCCTACGATGCGCTGGACCCGACCTTCAACAGCCGTGTGACGATCGTCAAGACCAAGCGCGGCGTAACGCTCGACCTGTTGAAGTACGTCTGGAACTACTCCGATTTCCGGACGGTCTACGAAGCCGGCGGCGAGTACGAAGGTTCCGAGTGCGAATTCACGCTCAAAGTAACCGAGTCGACGCTTCCTCAGGACATCACGCCCGAGAACATCGTGACCTACTGGAACCAGGGCGGCAGCGCCGTGGTGAAGGCCGTCGAGCTCGACGCGGAGGGCAAGCCGACCGAGACCGTCGACGACAATGTGAAGGTGGTTCCCGTGGCTTACGATGCCGACGAGGGCTATACGCTGCGCGTTTCGGGATACACCTTCGGCAAGCGCTATGCCGTCGAAGCGTCGAGCGAGTTCGAGAACGTACAGGTGACGATCGCCTTCGAGGCCGAGTTCGTCGCACTGCCCGAGAAGATCGAGGTTACGCTTCCCGCCGCTACGCTCGCATACGATGCCACCGAGGAGCTGTTCGTGGCCGAGGATACCTCCGTTGTCGGCGAACTCTTCGAGCAGGTGAAGGATCACTTCACGGATGCCGCCGAACTGGCTACGTCGCTTACCCGTCCTTACGATGGAGGCTCGCCCAACAGTGCGAACGCATTCTATACGGCTGTCTGCGGCGACCGGACGTTGGAGAAGAACCACTGGTTCCTCGACGGTTCGAACCCTGCGACGATCACCCGCATCGCCGTGGCCAACGACGGCAAGATGACCTCCCACATGCAGGTCAATCGTGCCGATGTGGAGACCGACGCCGACGTATTCGCCTTCGAGACGAAGCTCGTTCCCAACTACGGCCTGCCGATCTATGTCAAGGGCGAGGCCAGGGTCGAGATTCCCGCCTATGCCGCGCAGCACGTCGACGCATGGGTCTACAACGCGGACGGCAAGTGGCAGTCGGATGTGAAGGGGCTCTGGTCGCCGAGTTTCGGATCGGGTGCGCTCACGGGCTTCTCGGTAGCCGACATCGATCTGGAATCCGCCTTCACGATCGTCAAGAAGGATGCGCAGGGCGTATGGGTACCGGTATCGGACGATGAGATCGCTGCACAGAAACTCGTCTTCGCTTACGAGATTCCCGCGACGGCTCCCGCCCACGACGGCATCGAGATCGCCGGTAACAAACTCTCGTATTACGGCCGCAACGAATCCGTGCCCGTCGTCGGTACGCTTTCGATCGACGGCATCGTCATCGGCAACGCCTTCACGGCCGTGAACGACTATACGTCGTATGAGGTCAACAAGTTCGACCCGATCCGCTCGTTCACGCAGTCGGAGACCGTCGAAATCCCGACCCGCACGGCCGAGGCGACCTATACGAAGAATATCTGCGAGGTACTTTCGCTGCGCGATATGCGCGACGCCGACGATATGAAGGGCTTCGAGCTGATCGATCACGATGCGACGCTGGCCGATCCGTGGATCACGGGCGACGACACCAACGGCTTCGCTACGGGTGTCCGTCCCAACAGCGACGACGTCTTCGGGCTGGAAGCGATCCGCATCGTCAGCTTCTCGGTGACCTATGCCGACAACGGATTCGACGCTTCGGCGGCACTCGGCGACCGTGTAACTGTCGACGAGACGACCGGTCGGATCACCTTCTCGAATCTCAACAACCTCTCGTTGCAGAAGGATGTCGACGTGACGGTCAACGTCGAGGTGGCTTATCCCTGGGCCGTGAAGAGCGGTAAGGTGACCTACAAGATTCTCAAATAGCGGGGATCGTCTCTCCTCCGTCGCGACGGAGGACGATTCGGGGCAGAGTTTTCACAACTCTGCCCCTTTTCGTTCCCTTGCGGCGATGTATTCGGAGCAGGGGGCGCCTTGCCGTCGCAATCCCGATTCGGCGCATGCATCGGCATACATGCGCTTTTATCCCGTCGCCGTGCGCTATGTCAGCATGTGTCTCAGTGCGGAGGCATAATATCCGATAGGGTGGAGACGGCGTTCTGCCCTCGCCGTCCTTCGTCGGGCCGTCTTCCGCGGACGTTCGCGCCGTGCGACGGCAGGAACGCACGCAGGCAAAGCGTATTTCGTGGTATTTCGCGCACCTTTTCCGGAAAAACCGTTGCAGGGATACGCTCCTTCGGGGAAAAAGCGCGCGTTTTGCGTCGGAAAACAGACATTCCTCCTGTGTCCGAATGCCGTCAGTGCCGTTCATGCAGATCGGTGCCCGCAGGCCGCTGGAACGCCTGCAAGCCGAACTCCGGCAGAAGGGTGAGCACGCGGTCGGTAAGTGCGCTCTGGAACGCTTCGTAGGGAATCCATTCGAAGTGGCGCGTGAAGCAGTAGAACTCCAAAGGCACGCCTTCGGACGTGGGTTGGAGCGTGCGTACCATCAACATCAGGTCGCTGCGCACGTCGGGGCAGTTGCGCAGGTAATTCGCGAGATACTCCCGCAGCGCTTGCAGGTTGACGATTTCCTGCGATGTATCGGCCGCAAGATACCCCTTTTCGCGGAGCCGCGCCGTCTCTTCCGGCGTGCACCGGCGAATCGTGCGGGCGTCGATGAAGACCGAGCGCTTGATGCGCCGTCCGCCGCATTCACGCATACCCCGCCAGTTCTGGAACGAGTCGCTGACCAGCGCATAGGGCGGAATCGTCGTAATCGTCTTGTCGAAATTCTGCACCTTGACCGTCGTCAGCGTCACCTCGATTACATACCCGTCGGCACCGTATTTACTCATCGTTATCCAGTCTCCCGGTCTCAGCATGTCGTTGGCTGAGAGTTGAACGCCGGCGACGAGTCCCAGTATGCTGTCCTTGAAAATCAGCATCAGCACGGCGGCCGATGCACCCAGTCCGGCCAGAATGCTCGTGGCGTTCCGGTCGATGAGAATCCCGATGATCAATACGATGCCGACGCTGACGGTCACGAGTTTGAGCATCTGGTAGATGCCTTTCAACGGCCGGTCGCGCAGCGTTTCGTGTTTGTTCGAAATGTCGTAGAGCGCGCTGAGAAAGGTGTTTAGCAGGGCGATCGTCACGACGATGAGGTAAATCGAGCAGCCTTTGTGCAGCAGTTTCAGCAGCGAGGGGTCGTCGCCGAAGGCCAGCGGCAGCAGCAGATATAGGAGGACGGGCGGAATCAGGCGGCAGGCGGCGTGCAGGACTTTGTCGTCGAACAGATGGTCGTCCCACATCGTCCGGGTCTGGGCGCTGATGCGTTGCAGGGCAGGTGTCACCAGATGCCGGAACAATTTCACCGCGAGGTAGCAGATGAGGACGATGCCTGCGACGAGCAGGATGCGCGAGCCCCACTCTCCGCCGGAGTTGTCCAGCCCCGCGCGGCGGAGCAGCGATGTCAGGTCTTGGTTCAGATTGTCCATGCCGGGTCACAGTTTTGAGGGCGGCCGCATGGTGCGGAACCGGTCGTTCCTGTCCGGCCGCCGAAAGCGAGGTCGTTTTCACCGCCAAAGATAGGAAATAAAAACGAGAACGGGAGCGGTTCGTGCGGAGAGTTCGCGCCGGAGGGTTCGGCAGGCGGTTTTCGTCAGAAGGTGCGGATTCAGGTCTTCCCGTGTCGCAATTTGTCCCGCTTGTGAAGCGGGACTGTCTCTGACGGCTCGCGGTGCCTCCTCCCGGTCCGCCGGAACGAAACAGGGATTGCGATACGTGACTGCGCGATTCCGAGACCTTATTTTTCCTGCCGCAGCGTTTCGGGCGATGCGATGACCGTGCGCTCCGTGATCGCAAACGTCCCCCTGCCTTCCGCGGCCGAAAGCGGGCGAGGCACGATACCGATGTCGGCGCGCGCGACGGCGAGATACGGCAATGCTGTCAGAAATAGCGTGATTTTCAGCTTCATTGTTTCGGATGTATTCGAAAAGAGGGCCGACAAGCCCGGACGTTCCGTTGCTTGCCGGCCCTCGGCCGGTTATCGGATACAGCGGTTATTTATTGTAACGAATCGCGAAATACTCGAGGCTGCTTGCATGCTGGGAGGCCAAAGCCGCTCCGGCAGCGCTTCCGTTCAGGCGGGCGTTGGCATAATCGCTGCCGTCGCTGCAAAGGTCGCTCGTCGGACGCAGACGGATGTAGACGTCCGGGTGGCCGAGGATTTCCTGCGGCAGTTCGAAGTCGATGTACTTGTAGGCCACGATCGACGAGTAGAGCGTATTCGACCAGACGGAGACGTCGGGCACCGTGTATTCGCCGATGAGATTCCATTGCGAGTCGTCTTCGGGCGCCTGCGAGTCGGTGAGCGCCCACTCGGCACACCAGTAGCGGGGCGAATAGAAGGTCTGCTGCGTGTTCATCACGGAGATTTGCATCGAGATGTGCGAGGTCGAAATGCCCTCGGTCGAGAAGTTGATCAGCCATGCGTAGAAACGTCCCGTGTCGTCGTCCCACCAGTAGTGGTTGGAGAAGGCGGTGTAACAGTTGCCGCTTACGTTGGCCTTGCCGCGCATCGACGTACTGCCGTTGTAGTTGATTTGCTGGGAGCTCGTCGGGATTGCGTCGTTTCCGGGCCAGCCTCCCGAACCGCTGGCTGCGTATTGGTCGGAGGCGTACGGGCCGCACCACTCGATCGTTCCGTCGGGATTGCGGCTGATGAAGGCGTCCATCTTCGGATTCCAGCTCTCCTTCGAGGGGTCGATTACGATGCCGATACCGTTCTTGTTGCCGTAGTTGGCGCCGAAGAGGTTGTTCGCGCTGTTGCCGACGGGCCCTAAGTATTCGTACGTGCCGCCGCCCACCATGTGCTGCTTGTAGGTGGCTTGCAGGTACTCCTTGGAGGCCGAACCCGAATACTTTTCCTGATAGGTGTGCGTCAGCCAGCCGTTCGTGCCGTAGGTGGGTTTCTGCACCTCGTTCTCCGTGTCGGGGTTCCAATAACGATATTCGGTCAGCAGTGCCGAGAAGCTGTCTTCCACGCTGTTCTGCATCTTACCCCAGATGTCCTCCTTGTTCTGGTGGCGGATTTGATAGCGGCCGATGTAGCCGAGCGTCGGGTCATCCGTCATTTCGGCAGGGTCGGCTCCGTTGCGCCATTCGAAACGCGAGAAACGTTCGTGGACGATTACGCCCGAAATGTCGCCCGAACCGTAGGGCAGCCGTGTGCCGTCGCTGCGGTATGCGCAGTTGGTATTGGTCATCATGTACATGGCGTCGCCGTTGATGTCGCGCACGAGCAGCGGGTATTTGCTGATACGGTGTGCGTTCGTGCCGATTGCGTACCCTTCGTTGACCGGCGTGATCGAACCTTTGCGTACGGGGAACTCGACCTCTTTGAGTGTCACGTAGGTGTAGATGTCGTCGTCGGTCAGCTCGTTCATGTGTTTCTCCTTGACGGGAACGTCGGAGGCCGAACCGGCGGTGCGCGAAATGACCATCGACTTGGTGACGCCCTCCAATTCGTAGCGGTCGGGATTCTCGACCAGGTTGCCGGTGGCGCCTTGAATGAGGAGCTGCACGTGGTCGTACTGGTCGAAGATGTTGTCCTCGACCTCGTTGGTGAGAATCGCGATGCCGTAGCGGCCGTCCTTCGATTCGAGGTAGAGGGTCCGTTCCGAAACGGTGTAGTCGATTGTCGAGGTGGTAAGTTGGGTGTTCTCGCCCGCATTGCGGTTGTCGGGGTTGCTCACGACGATGCCTTCGATGATGACGTAGTCTTCGATCTTCTTGTTGAGGGCGTAGTTTTGGCGGAACTCCTCGAAAGTGATGTTGCGGCCGAGCGTCTCTTTGGCCGTGCGTTGCAGCAGATTGAACTCGACGGAGACGGTCTCGTCCCATCCGTCGGTGAATGAGAGCGACACGGCGGCCGAGCGCGGAACCTCTTCGGCGGGGTTGGCGTCGAGCGTGATGACCAGCTCGCGCTCCTCGCTCTCGGCGTCGACGATCTCAATCTCCTGGATCCAGTCCGTATTCTCGGGATCGGAGTATTCGGTCTCCACCGTAATGTCGGAGAAGGGAACGTTGGTCTCGATGACCGACTTGTTCTCGCCGCCGGCCCCGGGGACGATGATCGATGAATTCGCGAATGCGATGCGCGCGTCGATGAGCGCCTTCTGCTTGATGTAGAGCGTGTCGCGCCGCGAATCCACGTCGGAGCAGAGGACGATGCCCGCCTTGCGTTTGAAATCCTCGTTGAATTCGCATTCGGCCGTGATTGTGGCCTTGCCGTCCGTCGTCTCGCCGCACGCGAGGCTCAGCCAGTCGGATTCGTTTATCCGTTCGATATGGTATGCGCCGTTGGTGTAGATGTCGATGTCGAACGAGTTCGCATCGGCCTCGACGATGAACTCTTTTTCCAATGCGCCCAGTTTGACGAGGTCGATGTCCTCGGCGTCGACATTGGTGCAGGCAGCTGCGACTCCGACCGCAGCGGCGATGCTCCAAAACTTGAATATCGATTTGCGAAAGTTCATGTTGTTTCGGTTTTGTCGTTGTTGTTTTTCCGGTCAGGCGGTCGGCTGTCGTCCGCCGCCCGACCGAAATGCGTTTAGTTGTAACGTATCGTGAGCGTACCGATTCGAACCTGACAGTTGGCGGCCGTGATCTCCGGCGTGAGCGTGCCTTTTTCGATGCCCAGATTCGTCGGATAGGTCGAAGCGCTGCTGCTCGGGGCGATGTCGGTCACCTTGTCGGCTACTTGCAGGCGCAACACCACCTTCTCCTTGCCGAAGCAATCGGCCGGCAGCCGGCGCAGATGCTCGGTGTAGCCCGGCGTCGAGTCCTGCGATGTCCCGCTCCACCATACGATCGAACGCTTTTTGACGATCGGGCAGTCGGGAACGGGCCGGAACGTCGTGCCTCCGTCGACGGAGTAGAGCAGATTCCAGTGTGCAGGGCCGGTCAACGAGGTGTTGTTCATGTTTCCGTGTCCCCAAACGATGCCGAAAATCAGGTTCGATCCGGTGATGCTCTGCGTCGAGAACGAGATGTCGAAATATTTGCCTTCGTCCTTGTCGAAATCCCACCACTGGCGCGAGAGCACGACGCTGCCATTGGGCACCAGTCCCTTCTGTTCGGAAGTTCCGCCGCCGTTGCCCGAGCAGACGACATTGTTGAAGTCCGGTGACCCGGCCTGCGTGGCGTCGTACTTGTCGATCTCGCCCTCTCCGATTTCCGGTGTGAGGTCGTTCTGGCGGTCGTTCCAGTTCCACTCGACGATGGTCTTCGAGAACGGCTCTTCGGTCAGGGCGATTTCTCCCTGCGTCATGGCGCGCAGCTGGTAGCGGCCGAGGTCGCCGAAACGGACGGGCGCCACGTCGTCGGCCACGACGATACCCCGGAACGTGCCCGAACCTTGGGCTACGACCGAATAGAATTCCAGATCGCGTCCCGAGCTGAAACGGCGCCAGGGTACGGCTGCATTGGTCAGCATGTGGATTACTTCGCCCGTCTTGTCGTAGCACATCAGCGGTGCGACGTCCCAGCGCGGCGCGGTGGCGCCGATTGGGTTCACGTCGTCTTTGAGCGAGTAACCGTCGGTGCAGTTGGTGTAGGCGCCGTCCTTGCACATGATTTCCAGGTCGGGTACCGAGACCAGCGTGAAGATGTCGTCGTCGGTGAGTTCGGCGATGCGTTTGGTCTTGACGGGAATCTTGAATTCGTCGGGTGTCGATGTATCCAGAATGTTGGCCGCCGTCAGTCCCGTGATGGTGTAGCATTCGGGGACGGCCTTCTTTTCGAGGATGGCGCCGTCGAGCGAGAGCCGCACCTTCGAGAAACGTTCCAGCGTGTTGTCGTCTTCGGTTGCGAATTTCAGGCAGAAACCGTAGCGGCCGTCCGTCGATTCGAGGTAGACCGTGCGGTCGTTCTCGGTGCGGTCGAACGCATACTGTCCGGTCTGGGGGCTCGAAACGATGTTCTTGCTGGCCGGGTCGCTGACCACGAATCCCTCGATATAGCCCGCCAGCGAGATTTCGCCCGGGGTCATTCCGCGTACGGTCGCGAAGTCGACGGCGGTGGGATAGGCTTTCTGGGTGATTTTGCAGACTGCCGAAACGGAGGCGCCCAATGCGTCGGCGTAACTGAGGTTGAGCGTGGCGGAACGGGCTTCCGAGCTGTCGTTCTGAGTCAGCGAGAAGGTCAGCCCCTCGTCCGTGAGCATGGGTTCCGACAGCCACTCGTTGCCCTCCTCGACGGGGGTATCGTAGGTGATATCGTAGACGATTTGGTCGGCGTAGGGTACGAGGTTATTTGTCGTGGCCGGAATCGTGCACTGTTGTGCATAACCCTCGTAGGTCTCGACGGAGCTGTCCAGTTTGAGCGAAGGCTCGGCGATTCCCTGCGAGATGCTCAGCACCGAGGTGGTGGCTGTGCCCTCGGCGTCTTCGATGAAGAGGGTCAGGTCGGCCAGGCGCGTGGAGCCGGCCTCGTTGTCCTCGACGGCGAACGACACGCCCTCGTGCGTGATGGCGACCTCGGAAATCCAGGGCGTAACGGGTTGTGCCTGCGGTTTGTCGTCGCCCTCTTCGCTTTCGGCGCGCGTCACGACGGGTACGGGTTCACCGGGCACTCCGTCCGCATCGTAGTAGGTGACGGAAGCCTCCACGTCGTCGATGCAGTACCGCAGGTTGGTGTCGATGGGTGCGAAGATTCGCGATGGCGCCTTCAACAGCGCTACGGCGGGTTTGGCGAACGCGAGCGACGGTTCGGTGACGGTGCCCGCTTGGGTGAACGTTACGGTGTCGGCCAGTTCGCCTTTCTGGAAGACGACCCCGACTTTGCGCGAAATACCGTAGTTGGCCGCGTAGGTGAAGACGATTTCGTGGTTGCCGTAACCTTCGAGCTTGTTGAGCGACGCCCACTTCACGTTGCGCGTGAAGCGTGCCGTCCACTCTCCGTTCGAATAGACCAGCACGTGTGTCGAGCCGGCCTCTTTGCTCAGCGACAGTTCCCGTGCCGCCACCGCCAGCGGCAGGGCCATCTCGAAATCCTTCTGACAGCCGGTCAGGGCGGCCGCGAATGCCGCGACGGCGATCAGCAGGCCGGCGGCCGATCTTTTGTGTTTATTGAGTGATGTTTTCATAGTCTGAGAGTTTCTGGTCGTTACAACCCGTAGGCCTTGTATTCGTTGTTGTCGAGGTTATTCTTCGAGTAGGTTACCTCCGTGTCGGGAATGGGGTAGTAGCGGTGGCACGGTTTGATGAGGCTGGACGTCGTATTGAGTTGCAGAGGGCCATAGTCGCTGTTGCTCGTCACCGCATCGTACCAGATGCCCCAGCGCACCAGATCGTACTTGCGCTGGAATTCGCCGAAGAGCTCCCGCGCCCGTTCGTTGCGAATCTCCTCTTCCAGGCGTGCGGGCGTACGGTAGATGTAGTTGCCCAGTCCGGCGCGCGTGCGGGTCATGTCGAGGTACTCGATCGACTTCTCGTAGTTTTCCTTGTAGAAGTAGCACTCGGCCATCATCAGCAGCGCGTCGGCGTAGCGGAATACCTTGTAATTGTTGCCGTCGGCCGATGCCTGCATGTTCGGGCACCAGAATTTCGGACCGCACCAGGGACGGGTGTTGGTGCTGTTGAAGGTCTTGTCTTCATAGCCCCACGCCATGTTGTATTTGGCGCGGATATCCTTGCCCATCTTGGATTGGAGTCCCTGACAGAAGTAGACGTTCGGCCGCATGGCCGTCCATACGGTCGCCTGATCGCCGAGTTCGGGAATGTCGACGCCGTCGTAGATGGACGAGTTGGCCGAACGCGGATAGGGCTGGCAGATGCAGGCCACGTTGGAGGTATAGGTGAGACCGCCCTGCGTGTAGGTGTGCTGAATCTCCATGATGGATTCGGGAGTGTTCTTGTTGCGGAAGAGGATGTTCTGGGCGTAGTCGTACTGCGACAGGGGGCCGTAGATGGTCTCGATCTGTTGCAGCGCTTCGAGGGCCGTGTCCCACTCCTTGTTCCACATGGCCATTTTGGCGATGAGCATGTAGGCGCAGGAGGCTCCCAGCCGGTTGGCCTCGTTGTCGTAGGTGCGAGTCTGGTCGACGAGCGGCGCGATCGACTGCAAGTCTTTGATTACTGTCGCGCGCGTTTCGTCGGCATCCATGCGCGGCAGCACCTGAATGCGGTTGAGCACCTCGTTGTCGGTGACGTCGTCGAAGTAGAAGGGAACGTTGCCGAAGAAGCAGGTCAGCGTCCAGTAGTAGAACGCGCGCAGAGTCTTGGCCTCGCAGAGCAGTTGCAGGTATTGCTCTTCGGAGAGTACTTCGTTCTGATAGGCGCGTTCGATGCCGTTGACGGCGAAATTGCAGCGCTGTACGCCGAGGTAGCCCTGTGTCCAGACGGTCGAGCCGAAACGCGGCACGGCGGGCGAGATGTCCAGACTGGCGTCGCGCGTACCCGACGGGCAGTATGCGATGTCGGTGACGCATTCGGTGGCGAGCATGTAGGTGTAGGTGTAAATCGATTTGATGGGGATGTAGCAGCTGTTCACGACCGACTGGCACTCCGAGTATTTGCGGAAGAAATTGTCGGGACTCGAAATTCCCGACGTGTCCTCGTCGAGCGAACACGACTGGAACAAGAGGGAAGCCGAGAAGAGCGTCGCATACAATATGTTCTTGATTTTCATAGTTCTTATGATCTTATTGGTTTAGTATCTCAACTGGAGGCTGAATATGATGGTTCGGGGTTTGGGGTAGGCGCCCAAGTCCATGCGGCGCAGCGTCGACGAGGTGCCTTCGCTCGATACGTCGGGATCGAATCCGTTGTATTTCTTCCACAGATAGAGGTTTTCGCCCGATACGCTCAGCGTGAGGTCGCGCAGCCACGAGCATTTTTTCCGCAAATCGAACGTGTAGGCGAGCGTGACGTTTTTCAGTCGCAGATACGAAGCGTCGTGAATCATGAAGTCGCTCGGTAGCGCGGCGTCGCTCTTGGCTCCGGCGCGCGGGATGTCGGAGTTGGGGTTGCGCACGGGATGCCAGGCGTCGAGCATGTAGCGGTACTGGTTCGCGAACTGGGAACCGGCCATGTAGATCTCCGAATAGTTGTAGATCTTGCCGCCGAGCGAGTAGGCGAAATAGACACCCAGTTTGAAGCCGTGAATGTAGAACGTGTTTTGCAGACCGCCATACAGATAGGGGTCGGCGTTGCCCTGATAAATCAGGTCTTCGCGCGACATCACGCCGTCGTGGTTGACGTCGTAGTAGCGTGCGCCGCCGTCGGTGTTGGAGACGCTCACGTAGGTCTTCGTAATTTCGTTCTCCTTGCGTTCGTCGGCGTTTTTCCACGTGCCGCCGTACTTGAAGCCCCACAGCGAGTTGAGCGGGTATCCCTTGACGTATCCGTACATCATGTAGCTGTTGTTGCCCGGCGAGTCGTAAGCCGAAATGAAGTCTTCCGAGCCGATGTCGTCGACCATCTGGTCGTTATGCGACATCGTGAGCGTCGTCGTCCAGTGGAAGTTCGGCCGCACGATGTTCTGGCTCTCGATCGAAAGCTCGATGCCCTTGTTCGACGTCGAGCCGATATTGGTCCAGCGCGAGGTGTAACCCGTCTGGGCGGCTACGGCCAGCGACATGAGCAGATCGGTTGTCTTGGATTTGTAGGCTTCGGCCGTGATGTTCAGGCGTCCTTTGAACATCGACCAGTCGATGGCCACGTTGTAGGCGGCCGTCTTCTCCCATGTCAGGTCGGGCGAATCCAGACGGCTGCGGTAGAAGGCGACAGGCTGCGAGCCGTCGAACAGATAGCCGCCTGTGGTGGACGAGAGCACGGCCAGCGAACGGTAGGTGCTGATCGCGTCGTTGCCGGTCAGACCGGCGCTCACGCGAATCGACAGGTCGTCTATCCAGTCGCAGTCTTTCAGAAAGTTCTCGTTGGCCAGATTCCACTTGACGGCCGCCGACGGGAAGAATGCCCACTTGTTGTTGGCCGCGAAGTTCGAGGCGCCGTCGTAACGGCCGGTCACCGTGAGGTAGTAACGCGATTTCCAGTTGTAGTTCAGACGGGCGTAGACCGACATCTTGGTCTTTTTCGAGTAGGCCGTGCCTGCCGAGTAGGTCTCCTTGTCCAGGACGGCGTTCATGTTGTTCCACATGATGGCGTCGTCCATGTAGCCTTTGCCCGAGAGATTGAAGTCGTGCGACACGAACCGGTAGGCCGAGAAGCCGCCGAGGACGTCCAGCGCATGGCCGTTCTTCTCGAACTTGTAGCCGGCCGTCGTCTCCCACGAGAACGAATTCTCGTCCCAGTCGGCGCGGTATGCCTCGCCGCCTTCGTTTTCGCTCTTCATGGGCAGCGTGCCCGGATAGTAACGGTACGTGTGACGCTGGTAGAGGTAGTAGGAGAAGGTGCTGTTGATCGTGAAGTTCTTGATCGGTTCCAGTTTGAGCGAGAAGTTGTGGTTGCTCGAATGACGTTCGAGGTAATGGGTGTTCTGGTCGATCAACGCACGCGGCGTATTGATTTTCTGTCCGTTGTAGTACAGCGGGTTGTATGTGTCCGTCGGTTTGAGCAGCGGTGACAGGTATTGGGCGCCGCTCCACCAGTTGGTGCCGCCTATCGTGGCCTTGTTCTGGTCGTTGTGCCTCCATGTATAAGACCCCGTGTAACCGACTTTCAGCCATTTGAACAGCTGGCGTTCGAGGTTGATACGCCCCGTGAAGCGCTTCTGGCCGCTGTCGTCGATGATGCCCTGCGTATCGTTGTAGGAGAACGAAGAGTAGTACGAGGCTTTCTCGTTGGTGCCCGAGAGCGAGAGCGCGTAATTCGAGTAGATGGCCGTGCGGGTGATCTCCTTGATCCAGTCGGTTCCCTCGCCCAGCGAGAGCGGGTCGGGGTACACCGAGCCGGAGAGCGGCGTATCGGCGCCGATGTCGGGATGGTTGGCGTCGGAGCCGAACGAGGCGTAGTCGTTGCGGTATTGTGCGAATTCCGCCGCGTTCATGATGTCGAGGTGGCGGGGCAGTTGCGAGAAGCCGATGTCGGTCTTGAACGTGATGTTCGGCTTGCCCGTCGTGCCGAGTCCCCGTTTGGTGGTGATGAGGATGACGCCGTTGGCGCCGCGTGAACCGTAGATGGCCGTCGACGAGGCGTCTTTCAGCACGGAGATGGAAGCGATGTCGTCGGAGTTGATGTCGTTCAGGTCGTGGATGGCGTCCATCACGCCGTCGACGACGATCAGCGGTTCGTTCGAGGCGTTGATCGAACGCGTGCCGCGGATACGGATGGTCGTGGTGGCGCCCGGTTCGCCGGTGGTCGACATGAAGTCGGCGCCGGCGATACGTCCCTGCAATGCGTTGTCGACCGAGAGCGTGGGCAGGTCCTTGATGTCGTTCATCTTGACCGTAGAGACCGAACCGGTCAGGTCTTTCTTGGCCACTTGGCCGTAGCCGATGACCACCACTTCTTCGATGTCGGTGGAGGCGTCCTTTTCCAGCCGGATGTTGAATTTCGTGCGGCTGCCCACCTTCGTCGTCTGTGACGTGTAGCCGAGGTAGGAGAATGTCAGCGAATCGGAGGGTTTGACTTTGAGTGTGAATTTACCTTTGGTGTCGGTCGTCGTGCCCTGCACTCCGCCAGCGACGACCACTGTGGCTCCGACCAGCGGATTGCCTTCGGAGTCGAAGATGATGCCGTGAACCGCCTGCGGCTGTTCCTGAGCCTTCGCCGGTGCCGTGTATGCTGCGAGCATTATCAGAATCGCCCCCAGCGACATCGCACGGGCGAAAACGCTCATTGTGTGAAGAAATTTGTTCATTTCAGGTTGTTTTAGGTGATACGACTTGTTCCGGCCTGCTTACTCCTGACCCTCCTCGAGAGGCGCTCCGAGGATTATGTCCTTGCCGCTGCCGTTGTTTTCGGTAAAGTAATTCTCTTCGTCCGCTTCGAGGCGGCGGATGTAGAAATTGTCGAGGAAGATGCGGTTGTTGACCGGCGACGTCTGTGTGAACGAGCCGCAGCTGATGCGGATGCGCGTGTTGACCGTAATCGGATTGAGCTGCGTTCCGACCACGAAGACCAGCAGGTCGCTTCCCTCCCACATGTTCTCGGGGAACTCGTCGCTCCGGGGGTCGTAGTAGGCGGCTTCGAGCTCGATCGAGGTCTTGCCCGTGTCGGCGAAATCGGCGATTACGCCCCCGTCGAGTACCTCGACCTTGATTTTGTTGTCGTCCTTGGCTCCGGTGTAGAAGTCGGTATACGCCACAGCGCGGAACGAGACCATGAGCATCGAGTCGCTGCGCAGCGTGTTGGTGTAGGGCGAAATCAGGTCGGCGCCGTGTCCTTCGTCGTCGCCCAATTTCAGATAGCCGTTCTTGCCGTAGCAGTGGGCGTGCTCCTCGCCGTCGATTGTCGTGGAGGAGAAGCCGTAATCCTTCTGGGCGGTCGTCCAGTCGTCGATGGGCGTCTCGTCGTCCGTGAAGCGGGGATCGGTTTTGCCGTACTTCATGGAGGAGAAATCGTTGCTCACGCGAGCTGTCGAACCTTGGTGTACGGGCACTATGCGGTTGTAGTTCAGCGTCCCGTCGGTCGCCGCCAGAATCAGCATACCCGTGCGCCGCGTGTAGTAACAGCCCGTTTCGACACGCCGCTGGACGTCGAGGGTCACTATGCGGCACCCCGTCAGCGGGTCGACCGCAGTGTCGTCCAGGACTGCCGCCCAGGGCATGTCGGCGTCGTCCTCCCACGAGGCGACGAAGTCGACGTTCGCCTCCGCATAGATTTTCGCCTGCCCGCCCTGCACGCCGACGTATACGGCGTCGACCGGCTTCTTTTCGATCGGGTCCGCGTAGACCGCGATCGACTCGCTGCGGTCGGAGTTCGAGTGCGTTTCGCACGACACGCAGGCCGCCGCCAGGCACGCGATTCCGATCGCTCCCCGCAGCAAGCGGGCGAGACTTTCCGTCAGAAATGTTTTTCTCATAAGTCGATAAGGTTAACAGTAGTAGTATTGGTTTCATGTCGGAGATTCGTTCCCAACGGTCATTTCAACTCGAAATCCACCAAAATCGGACGATGGTCCGAGGGGTCGTAGAAGTTGGACACGTAGGGACTCTTGGTTGCCGTCGTCCACTTGTCGATGACGATCAGCGCGTTCGCGACACGTCCGTACATCGAGGGCGAGGCGTACATGAAGTCGATGCGGGCATTGCCGTAGGTCGACGAGATGAAGCGTCCCGGGTTGCGCTCGGCGATGATATCCACCAAATCGGTATTGTTGCGGATGTGATCGTGAACCAGCAGACGGGTGTCGTTCTCGGGATAGTTGTAGAACCAGTTGTCGACGCGGGAACGGGCGTTGAAGTCGCCCATCATCAGCCAATCCTCCTGTGCGGCGTAGGCCGGATCGTTGACCGTCTTGTCGCAGATGTACCCGATTTCGAACGCACGGTACTTGTCGCCTTCGTTGTTGGCGGCGCTCGCCGCCTGATTTGCCGAGCCGGTAACGCCGAAGGCGTAGGCCTGCGGCCACGTGTGGAGCGTCACGACATTGATTTTATGGCCCTTCACGGTGACCTGCTGGATGGCGGCGCCGTGCGAAACGGGTTTTCCCGCCTGCTCCGTATCCGTGATTTTGAGCAGCGTCTCGATCGGATATTTCGAGGTGATGGTCTGCGGATAATTGTCGCGCCAGCCGCCGACGGCCGTATACGAGTGGCCGTAGCGCGCTGCCAGTGCCGGCCAGCCGTCGGGCAGGAACTTATCGGATGCGGGCGCTCCTGCATTGGTATTGTCCTTGTAGATGGTCGCCGATTCGCACCATACGCACACGTCGGGGTCGTACTTCTTCACCCAAGCCGTGAAGTTGTCGTAATCGTTGGCCTGATCCGACCACATGCCGTTTTGAATATTCCAGTAGAGCACGCGCAGAATGTTCTCGCCCCGCTCCGCTTCGCCGAGCGAACGCACCTCGATGTTGTCGAGATAGAAGCCATGGACGCCGCTGCTTGTGTCGTTGCCCGCCCAGTAGAGCATCGTGCCGTCGGTCGCGTTCTCCACGACGACCTCCACGCGGTGCCACTCCTTGACGGCCGACTCGCTCGACGGGAGCGTCACGTAGTTTTTCTCGACGATGTATTTTCCCGTTGCACCCGAGTAGCCCGAATTCTCGTCGGTCAGCGTGACGGAGTGCCCGTCGACGGTCGCCGAGGCGATCATTCCTCCGTTGAGGACTTGGAACAGCAGGACGTCCGTCGAACCGTACTGGTAGCAGAAGTCGAATGCGACGCGCACGGAGCCGATGCCCTCTATGACTTGAAGCGCGGCGGTCTGGAAGATGCCGCGGCCCGTGTTCCCCGTGCCGCAGGCGAGATAACCCTGATACTCCTGACAGCGGAACATGAAGGTGTAGTCGGCGATGTTGCGGCTGGCCACGTAGGAGTCGGACATTTGATGCGACGTGCCGACCGTCTTGCCGTTGACTTCATCCCACGTATTCGACTGGATGAAGGCCGACCCGGGGTTGTTGTAGGCGACCCGTTCGAAGGCGTCCGCATAACCGTCGCGGTCCGTTCCCGAGTCCGTCGTAACGGTTTCGGCCGTCGGGGCGTAGCCCGACGCCTCCTGTCCGCCCATGATGTCGCCGCCCCAGACGAAGTTGTCGAAACCTTCGTAGAAGACGAGGTCGGCGTCGGGCGTATAGGCCAGATCGACGGTGTATACTTCGCCTGCGGCGAGTTGCAGGGACGCCAGCGTATGTTTCATGGCGCGGTGCTCCGCGTCGCCGACGGTAATCTCCAACCCCGTCGGATAGTCGCCCGGCGCCAGCATGATGTGGAAATGTTTCGTCGTTCCCTTGTCCAGCGCCACGCAGCGGCCGTCGTCGGTGCAGTTGAGCACGGCGAAGTCGACGCCTTCGGTCATCGAGAAGCCCCCGCGGGAGGGGAGATAGTTGGCGAATCCGGCCACGATTTCTTCGTCGGGCGACGCGACCTTCACCGAAGCGATTTCGGCCGATCCCGTCAGCGCCACGTCCAGCACGGCGAAAGCGTCGTCGAAAATCAGCTTGTTGCCGTTTTCTTTGGTGTACGAACCGTACATCGGGTACGATTGCAGCGCTTGGGCGGTCGTCGTCCAGAACTGCGAGTAGGGGAGTTTCACATCGGTGTAGACCGAGGTGTCATACCAACTGCCGGACTCCGTAGTGGTCAGTGTGGCGTTGTAGGTGCCGGCGTTCGATGCCGCGACGTCGATATAGCGGCGGTCGTTCTCATCGGTCGCAATCGCATAGGGCTTGCCGTTGACCGTTACCTTCGACTCATTCCATACCCGCTCGCCGACGCCCATCGGCCGGCGGATGCCGTTTTCCGACTCGGACAGGTAGAAACGCACTTTGCCGTCCACCACCTCGATGTCCTCGTATTCGTCGCCGTCCGGTCGGTCGGGACGGTCGGGGTCGTCGATTTCTTTTTCACCGTTGCCGCACCCCAGACAGCAACAGCAGATCAGCAATACTGTCGTTTTGCTGAAAGAGTTTAAGGTTCTTAGTAGATTTTGAAGCATAGTATATGGGATTTAGGAATTCTGCGGGGACAGGATGCGGCCGGAAACGGAATGCAAAAAGAGGAGCGCACATTGCAGAAAACAATGCGCGCACGTGAATCGTACGTGTGTTAGTGGGTTACGATCTAAATACCGATGGGGGGGGGAATTATTCCCTCGCTACGGCGCGTAGAAGCGTGCCGCATCCTGCGAGCGAAGATCGTATAGACGATGGTCGAGGTTCCCATCCGGTTCGGTTTTGGTCGGTAGTGGTCGGGTCGCTTCTCCATTAAGGGGAAGCATTTAGACAAAAATAAATAAAAAATTTCAATTTGCAAAATACGGAACGAATAAATTTTCATGCGGTTGGTTGTCGTTTTTGGTATTTTCGTTTCATCCGGCCGGAGTTTTTCTGCGCATGAAATCGCGGGATATTGTTCCGGAGCGGGGCGTGCGGGGATTGCTGCCGGAGCTGGAATTGCTCCGTACGGAGGGTTCCGGGGGGGCCGGCGGCATGAAGGTCTCGGGGCGCTGTTGAGCGTATCGCCGTATGCCGGTGTCCGACCGAGAGGCGAAACCCTTTGATTTCCGGCTCGATTTCTGACTCGTCCCGCGACGCCGGCGTCGTCGTTCTCTTCGGTGACTCGTGTAAGTTGCGATACCTTTTTCTGCCGAAGATAAATCTCCGACATTCGTGCGAATGATATTGCGGAGTCATTGGCTTCCGTATTGCAATCGTCCCGTTTTGCGAACGGCACTCCCCCCCCCTCCGAGGAGAAGGGGGCGTTGTCCGAGGTGTCCGCTCGAAATGGCGATATCGGTATTTGTCCGTCCGAATACTCCTGTTCGTTTTGTTTTGCATGTTCCGCTCGTTCGTTGTCTGCGGTCGGTGCCGCGCATTTTTTTTGCGAGTGCAGGCTGCGTCGGATAGCGGCGAACCTCCGGTGCAGCCGGCGATGCCGAGGCTGAATACCTATTTTAAAATGGGTCTTATCGTTATATTTGAAGAATCTCCGCCAATTGTGGAACCACAAGGGGAGGGCGAAGTGTTCAATATTGTAGTTTTTGATGGTCTCGCATGTACTTGCAGCCGCGGATAAAGCCCATGGCAGTGAGTCGTTATCCGTATCGTTTTCGAATCTTCATCCCGACCGTCGTTAGTTGTCCCGGCCTACCGCAATCCATCCGGCAGGTCGCTTCGCCCCCCCCCTGCATAAGATACTGCGACGCGATTACAGCTCATATAGCCACGAACCCGATAAAATTCATTATCCGCCTGTTCGGAGCGACTGTATAGGCCCGAATGCGGCAACTAACCGACAACCAAATACTTAACGGCTAATATCGAAATTTTCGGATAGCGACCATTTATGTACCACTTGTGTACCACCGCCATTTTCCGGCCATACGGCATAAAAGAAAAATCCTCGATATTCGACTGAATATCAAGGATTCTCGGTTAGTCGGGGTGACAAGATTCGAACTTGCGACCACACGCCCCCCAGACGCGTACTCTAACCGGGCTGAGCTACACCCCGATGGCGTATGGTGCAAACCCTCGGTCGGTTTTGCGGTGCAAAGATAATTATTTTCTGAAATATTTACTACTTTTGTCCGAATAATTTTCGTAAAAAGTGAAATTCGCCCTCGAAATCCGCCGAGGAATTCTTTTCGGCCTCCTTGCGATCGTCGTCGTCGTGCTCTTCGCCTTCGATCTCGCATCGGGATCGGTCGGCGTGGGCGGCCGCGAGGTGTGGGCCTTGCTGACGGGCGGGCCGTGCGATCCCATGGCGCGCGACATCATTCTGAAAATCCGGTTGATAAAGGCCGTCGTCGCCGTGCTGGCGGGGTTTTCGCTTGCGGCCAGCGGCCTGTTGATGCAGACGTTGTTCCGCAATCCGCTGGCGGGCCCTTTCGTGCTGGGTATCAGCTCGGGCGCGAGTCTCGGCGTGGCGTTGTTTCTGTTGGGGGCGCCGCTGCTGGGCATCGCAGGGCATTCGTTGCTGGCCAGCGTCGGTACGGCGGGCGCCGCATGGATCGGGTCGGCGCTCATCCTGTTGTTGATCATGGCCGTCAGCCGCCGTATCAAGGACATCATGGTAATTCTGATTCTGGGAATGATGTTCGGATCGGCCGTCGGGGCGCTCGTCGAGATTCTCCAATACATGAGCAACGAGGCGGCTCTCAAATCGTTCGTCGTCTGGACGATGGGATCGCTCGGCGATGTGACGATCCCGCAGCTGACGCTGCTCGTGCCGGCCGTGGCGGTCGGTACGGGATTGACGTTCGCCGTTCTCAAACCGTTGAATCTGCTGCTGCTGGGCGAGCGCTACGCCCGCACGATGGGGCTGAATGTCGGCCGTACACGCACGTTGATCTTTCTGGCCACGACGTTGCTGTCGGGTACCGTGACCGCCTTCTGCGGCCCGATCGGTTTCGTGGGGCTGGCCGTGCCGCACCTGGCGCGGATGCTCTTCGCCAGCGCCGATCACCGCGTGCTCATGCCCGCCTCGATGCTGCTCGGTGCGGCGATGCTGCTCGTCTGCGATCTCTGTTCGAAACA